>WNGD01001185.1_pt1 | contig 28576 bp, 26 predicted proteins | sample 5400671 | NCBI WGS metagenome assembly WNGD01 (sample SAMN13153369, study PRJNA577476) | soil metagenome | isolation source: 40 cm soil or saprolite under grassland replicate 2 | place: USA:California | collected 2016-06-15
GGTCGATACCAGCGTCGTATTACGTTCGCATAGCTTCGGGCGTGTTTCATGGCCTTTCTCCTTCTCGCCTTTTGACCAACACGTTTCCCTCAGTCTAGCACATCCCCTCCCCTGTATCCTTTGCCCTGACGGTTTTTTTCGCAGCGCGTCGTTACACAATAATCGGTTTTGCTTGCATTAGTTCCCTCGTGTTGTTGAGTACTCATCTTAACTATCGTTTCGCATCGCGAAATATTACAAAATTGGGAGTCAACCTCTGGCAATTGCCTCTTTGCTTCTGTTGCTTGTCGCTTCCTCCCTTTTTCCTTGTCCGCTTGCCCCATATGAGATAATCAGAGAAATGAGCAGGCAGAGGCTGGCCTGGAGTGGGCTGATGGGGTATGTTTTTCTTGATTGAATGGAGAAAGAGCAAGATAGAAGAAGTTTTTTTCGTAAAGTGGCAAAGTTATCTGGCGAAGTACAAAATCGCTTGTTGAGCAAGAATTGGAGCAGCATTTAACGGAAAGGGGCATTTTGTTGTGGACCAGTCGAAGCAAAAGGTAACGACGTTTTTGATGTTCGATGGCAAGGCTGAGGAGGCCATGAATTACTATGTCTCTGTCTTTGACCAGGCAGAAATCCTGAGTATCCAGCGCTATGGACCCAACGAAGCTGGTGCAGAGGGAACCGTGTTACACGCGACCTTCTCATTATATGGACAGGTGTTCATGTGCATAGATAGCAGCATGAAGCACGACTTTACCTTTACTCCCGCGATATCATTGTATGTCATCTGTGGCACTGAAGAGGAGATAGGTCAGTTCTTTGAGAAGTTATCTCAAGGTGGCCAGGTGTTTATGCCGTTAGCAGCTTATCCATTTAGTGACAAGTTTGGTTGGTTGGCAGATAAGTACGGGGTTTCATGGCAATTGAACCTGGAAAGAAACTAACTCTTCTCGGCTGGCGGATAGTCAGGCGGGGTAGGTTATCGTCGTGACGGGCCCTGGTCGGCGGTGCGCATTGAAGCCCCACCGTCGACCGAGATCCCCACGAGGCCATCCCCGTCCAATTCCTATTCACACAAGAGCTTTCCTTCCCCTGCACTAGGGTGTCGCACCCTGCGTATCAGGTGCATCATTCGAAGCGATGATAGAACCGTGAGAGAGGTCCGTTCCGAAAGGGAGATCGGAGTTATTGGCTCCATTGCTGACCAGGATGCCTAGAGCTTCCTGTTCTCTCCCCTCGGCCAGGACGTGTACGAGCACGCGCATCCCAGCATCAACTTGAGAGGAGTCCACAGGCTCTTCTGCTGGATGCGGGTCGTACACTGTCAACTCGGTCTCCTGGAAACCGGCCTGCTCGAGTTCGTTCAGAGCCTGCTCAGCGTTTGCGCGCTCTCTAAACACCCCTACCATGCGCGAATAAGGCGCATCTTCATGTGTGCCCGAATTCGTCGTTGTGTCCATAAGTAACTCCTTTCCCAATTGTTGATAGTGCTACCACGTGCCGGGTCGCCTCCCGGTTTCAGCGCTAATTATGGGGGGTATGGTAGCATAGGACGCCTCCTGCCCCGACCACACTTACAACGCCATCTGATGGATCACCTTGCGTCTCTCCAGGATCATTAAGGCCATATGGGGTACGACTTTACGAGACTCAACAGACTGATAGATGCAACGATTGAGATGCAAAATACGTGTAAAATGTAGAAGGAGACACTATCATGTTGAGACGACGAGATAACAACCCTTCGGGCCCTTCTCACTATGCACGTATACACACGTTCGCAGGTGCAGGTAAGGGAGTGAATACCGAGCAGTCAGTGCTCGCCCTGCAAGTGGGATCCCACCTGGATCCAGGCATAAAACGCAAGCATAGACCGAACGAAGATACCATCCTGGTCACCCGGGGAATCGTGCCTTCCGCCTCTCCCTCTACTATGCCGAAACCATTTGCCCTCCTCATAGTGGCGGATGGTATGGGAGGACAGGCACATGGGCAAGAAGCGAGTCGGCTCGCTGTGCGATCCCTGGCCGAATATGTGTCTGGCTCCTTCAGCTCGCAGCAGATGAAGCCAAAGGCATTCCTCCCTCTACTCACCGCCGGTGTCCAGTATGCCAACCAGTTGGTGTATCAGCACAACCGGGAACAGAGAGACAATATGGGCACGACGATGACGGCAGCCCTGGTAATGGATACCATCGCCTACGTAGCGCATGTGGGTGATAGTCGGCTCTACCTCTATCGCGAACCTACGGGACTCGCGCAGATCACACAAGATCACACGTTCGTGGCCTCGCTCGTAGCAGCAGGCGTCATCGAGTCTAAAGACATCTATACCCATCCCATGCGCAATCGCATCTATCGCAGCCTGGGCGACAAAGCCACCGTGGAAGTGGATGGCTCTGCCGTGCCGCTTGCTGCTGGTGACCTCCTGCTGTTGTGCTCCGATGGGCTGTGGGAAATGGTGCGCGACCAGCAGATCGCCGCCATCTTGACCACATCCAGGCCTCACCCATCAAAGACAGCCCATACTCTCGTCCAGGCAGCATTAGCAGGTGGAGGGGAAGACAATGTCAGCGTCATTGTAGCGCAGGTGAGCAAAGTATAGGTCTCTGCCGTGGAGGATTTTAACCTGGCAAGTGCTTCTTTAGGCTACTCTGCACGTTTCGCCATGGGCAAGGCAAATAAGAAGGTGGAGCCCTCGCCCGTGATGCCGCTGCTCTCGACGGTGATCGTCCCACCCATGGCCTCGACCAGTTGTCGTGTGATGAAGAGTCCCAGGCCACTTCCTCGCACCGTGCCGTACATGTCACGATCCAGGCGCACGAATTTATCGAAGATGACTTCCTGTTTGTCAGCAGGTATGCCCAAACCGCGATCGATGACACTGACCCGGACCATGCCTGCTTCCTGCTCTCCCGCGGCGGTCACACGAATGGGCATTTGCGCTGGCGAGTAGCGCAGCGCATTCGCAAACAGGTTGTGGAGGACCTGCTTCAGGCGCATCTCATCTGCCCAGACCAGCACGCTTGGAGCAATGTCTATCTCGATGGAACGCTGCTGCTGAAGAAGCAACGGCTCAAAGAGATCGATCACGGCAGCGCAGATGTCCCCGAGCGCCATGTTGGCGAAGTTCAAGGTCGCGGCATCCACTTCAAGACGACTGGCATCCATGATGTTGGCCTGCAGCAGCACTAACTCGTCACAGGCGCGGCTTGCTTTGTCGAGAAACGAGCGCCGCGTGTCGAGGCTGGCATCCTCCATCTCACGCAGGAGTTCGAGGTAGCCCTGCATGATGGTGAGTGGCGTGCGAAATTCATGGCTGGCGGTCAGCAGAAACGCGTCTTTGAGTTGATCGAGTTCGCGGAGTTGTGCGTGCGCGACGCTGAGTTCGTTGTACAGGCGAGCATTTTCGCGGGCTGCGGCCGTCTGCTTTTCCAGACCAGCCCACAGGCGCGGATAGGCTGCACCAAGCAGGCCGAGAGCGAGTAAAATGAGCACAGAGAGGCCAACAGCTTGTACCCAGTGTGTAGTAGAGATGAGGTCAGGCTCCCAGGACTGGGTAAACGTCGTCCAGATGCCCACCAGGCTCGCCATTGCTCCTCCCGCAGCGCAGAGGTATAGCATCCAGCGCGGTGCAATGAGTTGGTCGGGTCTGCTGGCGAGCAATGTGCGGAAACGACCTAAGAGAATGGGCAGATCCAGGAAGAGAATGAGCATGGAGAGGCACCAGATGACGGCGGTCGTGGCCTGGGTGACAGTATAGACTTCTAGTGGGAACCTTGCCGTCTGAGGAGCGAAAACGAGAGATCCGAGTAAGAAGGTGGAAACAACAATAGTAAGAGCAATGATCATTTGGACGGTGGTGGCGCGGGACGGGACTGCGAAGCGGTTTACACGGGCCAGGCCCGCTGGAAGACGCTGATCTACTGCAGCAACAAACAGGATGCGCGCAAAGGCAACATGATACAGCACAGCGGTCATGACGAAGAAGCAGACGAAGCTACAGCCGACGGTGACGGCAGCAGGAATGCCAAATACCATCTGTACCACAATGAGCGTCGAGTACAGAACACCCGCGGTCTGCTCCGGCACGACCGTCTTGACGCCAAAGGTCCCCAGCAGGTAGGCCAGCAGCACCAGTGGCGGCCCCCAGCGCAGGAAGAGCCTGGCAGCACGAGGCTGGGTGGTTTCGGCGGTCATGTTGAATGGCACTTCCACACCCAGCAAGGCCAGGACGATCACACTGAATAAGACGATGCTCTGCATGCCGAAACCGTGATGGCTGGTGGTCAGCGCTGGCTGTGGGGGATGACCACCCAGGAGCCAGACGATCCCTCCCAACCCAACGACAGCAATCCCCAGCAGGTACAGGAGGATGACGATCTTCGCTATGCGCATGACCAGGCGCAAGGGCCAGGTGGCGAGCCATCCTGCGAGGAGCAGGACCCCTATGACGAAGAGACCTTGTTGCCAGGGTGCCGCCAGCCAGGTGATACTGGCTCCAGGCCATACTCTCCCAATGCCGTGGACCATCACAAGTACGGCAACACAGGCGCTGAGCTGTGCCAGGATGCCAGCGAACCAGGCGCAGAAACCGGCCAGGAAACCCCAGAGCGGCCCCAATGCTCGATGGGTCCAGACATAGATCGATCCATCGACCGGCATGAAGCGCGTGAGTTGTCCCGTGACGATCACCCCAGGGAGGAGAAAGGTGACGGTGCCAATCACCCAATAGAGATAGATAGCCGTTCCTACCCCGTGCGTCGCATCAACGATGGAGACGGTAGGGATGTAGAGGACACTCGTAATGAAGAGAGCAAGCAAATCGACTCGTGAGAGGACAGGAGGCAATACCTGGCCAGTTCGTTGTTCCGAAGGCAGGGGGGCGCCCAGAGCGTGTTGCATAGGGGTAGGTGTGTACTGCCCTTCCAGTTCGTTCATCGCTCTACCTCTTTGCATCGTTCTCTAGTGATTTTTCAGGTCGCCTCTCTATTTACTATATAGATTCGGACAAATATGTAATCTTGTATAGTCAAGATGTTTCACATGCACCAGCACTCCAGCCGCCTTGCGGCTCGGTCCAGCCGAGCGTAGTAGGCACCCTGTTCAACCAGCTTGCCCCCCATATGAGATAATCAGAGAAATGAGAGAAGAGGCGGACCAACCAATGACCAGCATCCCCTTCGTCATCGACAACCAGCAGCACAAAATGGCCGGCGTGCTTAACACCCTTGTGCAGCAGTATAACAGCCATTCCTTCGACATAGCCACCGCCTACTTCAACGTCGGCGGCTGGCAACTGCTGCACAAGGGACTGGATCGCTAAAAAACTGCTGGTGGACTACGCTTATCACCAGCGCTACAAGGCACTGGTCATCTGCCCCGCGGCCCTGCAGAAGATGTGGCGTGACGAACTCCTGAGCGCACCCGCGGAACTTCAATACGTTGCGTCGCATCGGGGAAGAAGATGGCAAAGTGGTATATGAACTACATCTGTTGGTAGACTGGTACTATCCACCCAATGTTTCATCAATTCTAGCGTCGATATGCACTGCAGTTGCGGAGCCTCTTTTGCAAAAAGGGAGATAGCTCGCCGGTCATCGCTGCCAATAGCCCAATTTCGATGTACCGCGATGGCGCCGGTGATAGCTTCTCCATCATCAAGAGAGGCGGCAAAGTTCACATAGGTAACGTTTTCGGCCTCAGATTCAGGTGACACAGGCAGCAGCAAGCCGCGCTCAATAAAGGGTTGCAGGTCGATCTGCTCTTCTTTCTGCATCACATCCTCAGCGGGGCCGCCATAGATCTTGAGCGCCTCTTCCTCTCGGATATAAGTTGCGACAGCGACTGATGCAGGAATAGCCTCGAGGATGTTACCGAACTGTCTTGACGCGTACAAATTGATAATGCAGCAGGCATCCAGGATAATGCACTTGTGTAAGAAAACAACTCCAGTCGTCAACGCTATCCTCCTACGCCCCCAACGACTGCGTCATATCAAGGTCTATGGTGGTATCATCTGTCACACCCTGTGTATGCTGCCGCAATATTTCAGCAACACGCCGCGCCTCAAGCCGGTCGACTCCGAGGAATTTGGCAAATTGTCCCTCGCTAATGAGCGCTCGGGCGAACGCATCAACGGCGAGATACTGATAGCGTATGGGTAATTTCTCATCTCGCGCGGGAATAGCTGCAAGGCCGAGTTGTCGCTGCGCTTCACGAACTTTAAACCCGCCTTCTCGCAGCTTATCCCAGATACCGGTGGGAAGAAGGTTCAAATCCTCAAGGCGAAGCGTGATGGCTGCAACGGACACACCATAGTAGTGAGCCAGGGTGCAGAGATCTGCGGGCGTTATTTTCCCCTTCATACGCCGGATATCATTAAAGCGTCTCGTCAAGCCAGCAGTTGGCATGAGAAAGTAAAGTGCAAAGTCGTCAGCAAAGCGCTCGCTTTCTGGCAGGCGCTGATAGCCTTCTTCGATTAACACGGTTGGCTTATAGCGATGCACCAGGAAATGAGCGTAATCATGTGCTAATGACCAGCGGCGGCGCTCTTCTGGATGCAGACTATTGATCGCAATGCAGCCTCCCAACTGTTCGGTGTAGAGGTAGATGGCTGAAAACTTTGATGGATGGAGTGGAAGGTAAAAAATGCGTAGACCCACATCCTGTTCTAAAATGTCGCGTAGGATGGGAATCGGTCCATCACCCAGCCCGAGCCGATTACGTTCTTCAATGGCAACACCCTCGGCAGCCTGGGCCGTCCGCAGCCCGGCTATCTCATATTCAAGTGGATACTTGCGCATCAGCGGTGAACTGGTGATCTGTTCAAGCTCAAGATAATTGCGGCACAGCCGTTCAAGCTCATCAATGTAGGTGATAATGGCTATCGCGTCTTCGTCAGTGCGCGTGTATGGGCCACGGAACTGTACCTGGAAAGGTTCAATTTTCGGAGCCGGACGTACAAAATCGCTGGCTTGGCGACCATAGGCCTGGGCGAGTTTGATTAACTCCCCGGCTTTGATACGTCGCTCACCCTTCTCAATCGCCGTAATGGTCGTGCGCGCAACGTCGATGACCTTAGCAGCATCTTCTTGTGTCATCCCCCGCTTGATGCGCGCCTGCTGAAGTTCTTTCCCCAATTCGCGCATGTCAATGGTGTCAAGGATATTGGTATCCATACTATCCTGCTCCTTTTGGTAAGTTCATATCATTTTATGCAGCTGCTCGCTTTTTTCGATGGTAGGATAGGATATATTTCTGACATTGTCAAGTTTTTATACACAGAAATTGATGTGAATGTCAGAAAGCGCGGAAGCCTGGTTACCTGTCTCCCATGCAGGGCATACCTGTCCCCCGGACAGGGTTCCGCAAGGGGCGGTCCCTCGATAATGAATTTTCACGACCAAGATCGGCTAGGAGTGCTCAACATGATGAGGGCGGTCAACATGACAGTGGAGGAGAAATATGGCAGGGGCGTGGGTGGCATGACAGGGGCAAGCCCTGTCACTACTATACTACGTAGGTGTTGGTGGCGAGGAAGCAGGGTTGGTGAGCCGAGCATGAGAGGGGAGAGATACGACAGGAGCATTACCTGCCTGGGAGGCAGAGTCTTCTGTCTCTACCATTTTACGAGAAGGGCAGATGGCTGGTAGGAACAGGACAGTTATTACATTTGTTAATTCATAGAAAATACAGCCCGGCGCGAACCAATACCCGTTTCGTCTATAGTAGTGACAGGGCTTGCCCCTGTCATGCCACCCACGCCCCTATCATGTTCCCCACTAATGATGATGACACGGCGGGTCATGGTGTGCTCCAACTGTCATGCCACCCACACCCTATCATGTTCCCCACCTCACTCCCACAATGCCCTAAGCTACATTACTCATCACCAGCATCTATCCGTAATATAGTAGTGACAGGGCTTGCCCCTGTCATGTTCCCCGCCTCTGTCATGTTTCTCCTTGCCCCTGTCATGTTCCCCGCCTCTGTCATGTTTCTCCTTGCCCCTGTCATGTTCCTCACCTCTGTCATGCCTCTCCTGGGACTGGCTGTGGGCTTCATGAACGCGTCAACCCGCCTGTCATGTTCCCTCCACCTGCCATGCCTCTCCTTGGGCAATGTCGTTTTGCTCATCCTTCCACCTCCTTGCCCCTGTCATATCCCTCTTCACCTGTCATGTCTCCCCCCGCCCCGTCATGCCCTCCGCGTGGGGCATCTCTGGTGTGCGTACGACCGAGATCTGATCTTAGTCATACCTCGCTCTGGCCCTTGACAATCACTGTCCCCCGCGCTATAATCGTAACGTAAAGTACGTTACTAAAATGAGGCCAGTAGCAATGGAACACAGTCAGAGCAGACGCGTCCAGCAGACCCGCGAGCGGCTCCGCGTCGCCGCCCACCGGCTCTTTCTTCAGCAAGGGTACCTGGCAACGAGCATCGATGCCATTCTGGCGGAGGCTGGCATTTCCTCGAAGGAGACCCTCTACCGCCACTATGCCAGCAAAGAGGCACTCTTTGTCGATGTCCTGGCCCACCTGACGCTTTCGCAGCCGGGCTTTTCCGAGAAGCTTGCAGCCCTACCCACGCCCCACGATCTGCCATCACTGCGCCAGGCCCTTACGCAGCTTTCCCGCGAGATACTGTCGATGATGAGCCAGCCTGGGTATCTGGCCCTGGTGCGCATCATCATCGCCGAGGCACCGCGCTTCCCGCAGCTCGGCCCCTTGTTTTTCTCGACCGTCCCGCAGCGCGGCCTCACCCTCATCGCCGCACTGCTACGTGCAGCCAGGGAGCAAGGCATCATCGCCGGCGTTGACTTCGACGCCGTGACGCACACGTTGCTTGGCGGACTGTTGACCTATGCCATCATGAACCTCATGTTTGCGGGAGAGAAGGCGCAGCCTCCCCCGCTCGACCGCGCTGACGCGATAGTCGAGGTAATCATGCGCGCCCTGACACCGGAATAGTTGTCCCTTTGCTTTTTTTCCAGGAGGCTAGAATGTCTCACAATCGCATACGCACCTTTAATAAGCACATCAGCAATCCGCTCTTGCGCACGTTTGCGAGCTGTTCCCGCGGCCCATTTGCCGTCATTGGTCACGTTGGTCGCCGCAGCGGAAAGCCATATGAGACCACGATCATGATTTGGCCGCTGGGAGATGGTTTTGTGATCGCGTTAACCTATGGGGAGTCAGTGGATTGGTATCGCAATCTTCTGGCTGCTGGACACGCTACGCTGCTCTGGCATGGCAGCGTCTATGCGGTCGGGAAACCGGAACCGATCGCTGTCGAAACAGCCCTGCCAGCGTTTCCTCCGGCTTTCAGACCGATCTTGCGCAGGCGCGTGCAGCAGTTCGTGCGGGTGAAGTCAGCCGCTCCTGAAGCAGTCAGGATTTGATGTTGTTCAAACCAGATAAGGAGGCCGTTCATGGTTGCTCTGAAAACGCTCATTTTCACGATCCTGGTTCCGGGGACGGTGGCCGGCATCGTCCCCTGGCTCCTCTTGCAATCGTCGGGAGAGGCGGCGAATCTCACCCCATCACTCTGGCTGATTGGTCTGCTCCCTCTGCTGCTGGGAGTGGGTCTCTACTTCTGGTGTGCTGGGGCGTTCACCTTCATCGGCAAAGGCACGCCAGCGCCCATTGACGCGCCGGTCTTCCTGGTCAGAGCGGGGCCTTACCAATGGGTGCGCAATCCGATGTATCTTGCTGTCCTTTCGGTGATCATCGGAGAGGCCATTCTCTTTCACTCGCTTTTGCTTGTTGGCTATGCACTACTGGCATGGGTGGTGGTGCATCTGTTTGTGGTCTTCTTCGAGGAGCCCTCGCTGCGTCGCCAATTTGGGGAGAGCTATGCCGTGTATCTGCGCACGGTTCCGCGCTGGCTGCCTCGTTTCTCACCGCAGACGGTACCTGACAGATGATGTACATTTGCATCACCCTGCTATACTGATACTAGGCGATCCATGGTGATCATATCCCTCGCCACCACGCGATCCGTCGTAAAACGTATCACCGGCTGTGGACCCTTGTCCCAAGCGTCTCAACTGTCCCATCGCACTTAACCTCAGCAGTCGAAAATTACAAAGAACAGCACATCGATCTGCAACCCTTTATTGCTAGCGGGGTTCCCATAAGAGCCTTTTTGGGCGAATACATGAGTCAATGCAGTGAACAATTGCGCCAGGTATTTATAACGGTGTACAATTGGAGCATATCCGTAGCTAGGATGTGAGGCGTCTTCTGCTGTCATCATATAAAGAGGCTAACTGTGCCTGATTTGCCGGCTGGAACCATCACCCTGCTCTTCACCGATATGGAAGGATCCACACGCCTGTTGCAGCAGGTGGGCGAAGGCTATGCTGCTCTCCTGGAAGAGTGCCGGCGCTTGCTGCGAACAGCCTTCGGACAGTGGCGAGGGCAGGAGGTGGATACGCAGGGCGATGCCTTTTTCGTGGCCTTTGCCCGAGCCAGCGATGCCGTGTGCGCCGCGCTGGATATCCAGCGCGCCCTTGCCGCTCACTCCTGGCCCCAGGACGCGATCGTGCGGGTGCGCATCGGACTGCATACCGGTGAGCCGCGGCGCTCCGCCGAAGGCTACGTGGGGCTGGATGTCCACCACGCCGCGCGTATCATGGGCGCTGGCCACGGCGGGCAGATCTTGCTCTCCCAGGCGACGAGTGCGCTGGTGGAGCAGAGCCTTCCCGGCGGCGTCCGGTTGCAGGACCTGGGCGAGCATCGCCTCAAGGACCTGCGGCGACCCAGCCGCCTCTTTCAGCTCGTCGTGGCCGGCCTTCCCACTACCTTTCCCCCGCTGCACACCCTGGATAGCCATCCCAACAACCTGCCCATCGCGCCAACGCCTTTCATTGGGCGCGAGCGGGAAGTGGCGGCGCTCTCTCGCCTGCTGGCGCGCTCCGACGTTCGTCTGCTGACTTTGACCGGGCCGGCTGGCGTGGGCAAAACGCGCCTGGCGCTGCAGGTGGCGGCCGAGGTCAGCGACGGGTATGCTGACGGGGTGTTTGTGGTGCCGCTGGCTCCCGTCACCGATCCTGAGCAGGTCATGGAGGTCATCGCACAGGTGCTCTCAATCCCCGATGTCAGCGGTCCCTCCCTGTTGGGCCAGGTGCAACGAGCACTCAAGTCCAAACAGCTGCTGCTGCTGCTCGACAACTTCGAGCAGGTGGCTTCGGCTGCCCTGATGGTGGCAGAACTGTTAGCCACGTGTCCCTCCCTCAAGATCGTGGCGACCAGCCGGGTAGCCCTGCATGTGCGCGCCGAGCGCGAGTTCGCCGTGCCGCCGCTCTCCTTGCCCGACCTCAAACGCCTGCCCGACCTGCTCACGCTCTCGCAGTACGAGGCGGTGGCGCTCTTTATCGAGCGAGCACAGGCGGTCAAATCCGACTTCCAGGTGACTAATGCGACGGCTCCTGCCGTCGCGGGCATCTGTGCGCGCCTGGATGGACTCCCACTGGCCATCGAACTGGCGGCGGCCAGAGCCAAGTACTACCCTCCGCAGATGTTACTGGCCCGCCTGGAACAGGGTCTCTCCGTTCTCAGCGGGGGCGCGCGTGATCTGCCGGCTCGCCAGCAGACGCTGCGGGCAGCCATTGCCTGGAGCTACAAGTTACTCTCGCAGCAGGAACAGTTGCTCTTCCGACGCCTGGCGGTCTTTGTCGATGGCTGGGACTGGCAGGCCGCCCAACAGGTCTGTACAGCGGCCGGCGGGCTGGCAGGCGATATTCTGGAGGGATTGGAGTCGCTGATGGATAAGAGCCTGCTGCGCCAGGAGGGGCAGGACGATGGTGAGCCGCGCTGGTGGATGTTGCAGACGTTGCGCGAGTTCGGGCTGGAAGTGCTCACTAGTGCGGGAGAGGCCGAGGCGATCAGGCAGGCGCACGCTGGGTACTATCTGCGGCTTTCCGAGGAGGCCGAACCCCGCCTGCGCGGGAGCGAACAGGAGCGCTGGTTCGCCCGCCTGGAGCAGGAGCACGAGAACCTGCGGGCAGCCCTCAGCTTTCTGCTGGCGCAGGCCCACCGCCAGGCGGAAACGCAACAAGGACAGGAGCCAGCTGAGCGCGTGCTGCGCCTGTGTGCCGCCTTGTATCCCTTCTGGTACATGCATGCCTACATCCTGGAGGGGCAGGCTTTCCTGGAACAGGCCCTGGCAGTACGCTCCGGGGTCAAAGCCTCGGTGCAGGCACACGTCCTGAGTGACGCAGCGTCCATGGCCATGCTCGTCGATAACTCCGAGCGAGCAGAGATGCTGGGCGGTGAGGGTCTGGCGCTCTACCGGGAGTTGGGTGATCACGCCGGCATCCCCACGTGCTTGAGTCTGCTGGGCAGCGTGGCCCGTGCCAGGGGACAGTATCGGCTGGCGGCCGCCCGGCTGGAAGAGGCCGCCGCGCTCTTTCGAGAACAGGGCAACAGCCTGGAGAGCAGTCGCAACCTCAGCGAATGGGCGCGGGTGGCCACCGATCAGGGCCAGTACGAGCACGCCCAGGCCTTGCTGGAAGCGTGTGTGGCGCTTAGCCAGGCGCTGGGCGAACAGCCGCGCGTGGACTGGGCTAGCTATCTGCTGGCGCGCCTGCTCTTCGTGTCGCAGCGCGATCCTGAGCAAGCACAGCGGCTGGCCGAACAGAGCCTGGCGCAGTTTGAGGAGCAAGGCATCGGCTGGATGCGAGCGTTTGCGCTCGGCCTGCTGGGCCAGATGCACCTGGCCCGGGGGGAGTGGACGCAGGCGCGCCCGCTGCTGGAGGAGAGCGCCGTGTTCCTGCAGGAGACGGGGTCACGGTTCGATAGCATCGAGCCACTGCTGGGCCTGGCGCGTGCGGCAGTGGCCCAGCATGATCTGGTCGAAGCACGTCGCCGTTGCCAGGAGAGCCTCAGGCTCCAGGTCGCAGTAGGGGGCCAGGCGCTCGTCCCGGCCTGCCTGGAAGTGGTGGGGACACTGCTGGCAGCACAGGACAAGGCGCTCGAAGCGGTCGAGCTATGTGGGACAGCAGAGGCGTTGCGCGAGGTCCTGGGCACACCCATGCACCCGGTTGAGCGCGCCGACTATGACAAGGCAGTGGCTGCCGCCCAGGGGAAAGTGGGCGAGGAGGCCTTTGCCAGAGCCTGGGCGAGGGGGCGGATCACTCCGGTAGAGCAGGTCATCGCCACCGCGCTCAAGATGAGCTGAAGGGACAAAGAGTGAGACAGTTGGCAGGGACATCGTTCGCTGCCAGATGCATCGATGATGTGAGCGCCCAATGCCTACATTGTGGGAACGACTGCACGCTGGCCATAGACGACGGAGTGGGTCCTGTAGTATAATGCAGATCATGACAGCATCAGCCGTCTCTCAACTCGTATATCTCCTCGATGAGGCGTTCCAGGGAACGGATTGGCATTCTCAGGAGTGAGCCCGGCACCCTCACTATTCCAACTGTCTCAACTGTCCCATCGCACTTAACCTCAGCAGTGAAAAAGAAATTAGGTGCAATATGCAAGGTATCTGCAAGCTTTCGACCTGTGCGCCAGCACAATCCATCAACCACGCTCTTGATAACCAGGTGCGGTTCATTGTCCTGTCAACCTGCTACAGTTAGAAACGTTGCTGAGCAACCCAGAAAAAAAGAGCCATGCCGGGATCAAAAGAGAGCGGGCAGGCTTTGCCAGGAGGAGCCATCTCTACAATGGCAATGCGTTGCTCCTGGACCCATATCCGTTGCATAATGAGATTATTGCTTGTGTTCACAATTTCTTATCTGGTTTACCAGGTTTCTCTCATCTAACCCATCTAGTAACTACTAACCGGAGGCTAGCTATGATTAGTGTTGAAGAGGCTCTTGAGCGTATACTCGGCGAAATTACTATGCTCAACGTCACTCAGGTAGCGCTGCCGGAGGCGCTGGGCCTGGTGTTAGCAGAGGATGTTGTAGCGCAAGAGGACATGCCACCTTTTGCTAACTCGGCAATGGATGGTTTTGCGCTGCTCAGCCGGGATAGCCAGCCGAGAGACGGACATCCAGCGCGTCTACGCATCACGGGTGAAGTGGCAGCGGGCTATGTAGCAGAGCGCGCGGTGGAAGAAGGCACAGCCATGCGCATCATGACCGGGGCGCCTGTGCCGCCTGGCGCAGATACCGTAATAGAGGTTGAGCTGACTCGCTCCAATGGGCCCAGCAGCGAATGGGTGGAGATCATGCAGGCGGTTAAACCAGGCAATAACATCCGCCCCGCGGGAGAAGATATACGGCGTGGGCAAACCGTCCTGTTACGAGGTACCGGGATTGGACCATGGGAGATAGGCGTGCTGGCTACCCTGGGCTGGGCAAAGGTGCCGGTGACGCGCCGTCCACACGTAGCTGTGTTGAGCACTGGCGATGAAGTGGTGGACGTGGATCAGCCGCTGCAACCAGGGAAAATTCGCAACAGCAATGGCTATCTGCTCGAAGCAGCCATACGACAGGTGGGCGCAGAGCCACATCGGCTGGGTGTTGCTCAAGATACCCTGGAGAGCCTGCGTGAAAGGTTTTCCGAAGCGATCAAGTACGATCTGATCATCACCTCTGGCGGCGTTTCAGTCGGCGACTTTGACCTGGTAAAAAATATTATGACGGAACAGGGCGAGATAAACTTCTGGCGTATCAATATGCGGCCCGGCAAACCCGTTGCATTCGGCCACATTGGAGGGGTACCGCTGCTAGGACTCCCTGGCAACCCCGTTTCGGCCGCAGTGACATTTGAATTGTTCGGCCACCCCGTGATACGCAAGATGCTCGGGCATACGCGCCTGTTTCACCCACAGATCGACGTTGTGGTCGAGGACGGTGTAAGGGAGCGCGTCATGCGCAGGCATTACGTGCGAGCTCACGTAACGTGGCAAAATGGTCGTTTCCTGGCGCGCACAACGGGCAACCAGGGATCGCACATTATGACTTCATTGCTCAATGCAAACGCGCTCGTCATCGTGCCTGAAGGCGGCGCACAAATACACCCGGGAGATACAGCAAAGGCGATTATGCTCGATTGGCCTGAAATCTAAGCGCTTCTATGAGAGCGTGTCTGATGCTCAGAGGCTTCGTCCTCTCTCGCCGGATGCCCGCGCGGCCAGGCCGCGCAAACAATTTCTTGTGTGGTGTGGAACATGTACGAAGCGCATGTTCCACACCACACAAGAAATCAGGCGAGCGCCGCAGGCGCGAGCAAGCGAGCGTGATGGCAATCAGACAGACTCTGAGCGCGTCAAGCGGTAACGCAGCTGGTCACGCGAGATAGTCAGTAACGCCGCAGCCTGCACCTGGTTGCCATTACAGCGCTCTAGAGCCTGCTGAACAAACCCACGTTCGATCCTACCCAGGAATGCAAGCAGGTCGATGCCCTCCGGCGGGAGGTTCAACTGCTGCTGTATCTCTTCAAGGCGGTGGGTAGCACTACTTGCGCTCTTGCGGATTTCCTCCGGTAGATCTTTTGGGAGGATCTCGTTCCCATCGCACATGATCTGGCTGCGCTGAATTGCGCTGCGCAGCTCACGTACGTTCCCCGGCCAGTGGTAGCGCAGTAACAGCTCCATGGCTTGCGGGCTCATGCGCAGGGATTCCTCTCCCTCGATACTGAGTATACGCAAAAAGTGTTCGACAAGAGGCTCGATGTCCTCAGGTCGATCGCGCAGAGGCGGTATCAGTATCGTAAAGACTTTAAGCCGGTAATACAGGTCTTCCCGGAAGACCCTACGCCTAACAGCAGCGAAGAGGTTGGTATTAGTGGCGGCGATGACGCGCAGATCGACCTTGATCTCCTCGAGGCCACCAACACGGCGAAAGCTAAGCGTCTCCAGGACGCGCAGGAGCTTAGGTTGCAAAACGAGGGACATCGAGCCGATCTCATCCAGGAACAGCGTCCCCTGGTCGGCGCGCAACAGGTAGCCCATACGCGAGACTTTTGCATCAGTGAAGGCTCCAGCCTCGACACCAAAGAGTTCAGTTTCCAGCAAGGTATCAGGAATGGCAGCACAGTTGATATCAACAAATTGATAGTCAGCGCGGCTGCTTAACGCGTGGATTGCATGCGCTACAACATCTTTGCCTGTGCCGCTTTCACCCTGCAACAATACGGTAGTATCGCGATGGGCAGCCACCTGACGTACTGTCTCGGCAACGTCGCGCATAGCCTGACTGCGGCCAATGAGCATATTCGCCGCCTTCTTTTGTTGTGGTTCCTTAAATAGCGGTTGATAAATAGATACAGCTTGCCCCCTCACACTTGTACCCCCTCTAGCCATACAGGTTATGGAGATGAACATATTATTCTAGATACGATGAAACGCAAGATCGATGCGAGCACAATGCATCGCTGCCTCCACAGTGAGGTAACTTTCTTCACATCTTCATGAACATGTCCAGGCTCGTAATCGCGCCCCTACAAAGTTAGCGACCACCACCCACACGTGTATAGACACCATCGAATGCACGAAGCGGTTCATTTTGCTGTACAGTGTGCAGGGGTTGAGGCTTTTGTACCCAACCCTGCCCAGGAACAAACATCATACCACTTTCGCCACTTCCCCACTGCGCTTGAGCTGCCATGGAAGTCTGAGGTGAAAGCGGCATCAAGGTCCCGGTAGTAGGTGCAGGCATGACAGCCCAGGGCTGAGGAGTAGAGGCCGCGTAGCCCGGCGTAAGATAGCCATTGCTCAAACCGGAGGCCACGAGATCCCTCGAAACAGGCGATAGTTCACTCACTGGTACAACTGAAGGCAAGATGACATGCACAAGTCCCAGCGCTATCAACTCACCCGTTACGAGACAAACCAGTTCACGAGTAACCCCTAATGCCTGGCAAGCCATCTTCAATGAAGTATAGCCATCAGCCAATGTCAAGAGCCGCCACTGGTCAGGAGTCAGCTGCACACGTGGATTTTGCTCGCGCAGCGAAGACAGATCCGTTGGCACAAGCACCATCTCAGGTGTCATGAACGAGGTGTCAATGCGCCTGGGCAGCGTGGGCCTGGGAATATGTTTGGGCGCCGTGAGCGAAGTAGCTGGCGTATTCGATGAACTGGAATCGACAGTAGCCTGGTAGGGTTGGGACGAAGCAGGAGAAGATGCTACAGGCGGAACGAAAGAAGCTTCGGATATGAGTTCTGACGCGCTTAAGAGTGCCGGACTGCCGGGCGTATCAGGTACACGTTTCACAGGATCGGGTCGTTCCTGCGTTATCGTAGAAGTAGCCCCTGTATAGATAGGTTGAGATTCGTGTACTTGAGAAGAGACCAGGGATAGCAATGGCACAAGGGAAAGGGCTACGAGCAATCTGTCGGCTGGCGGCTGCGCTCCATCTTCAAAATAGATTTCGCCTATTGGCCAGGAGAGGACGACCCGTAGTTTTTCCGCGGCTTCCGTCGTTGCCCAGGCACGCAACGACTCCTGATTCACGTACCCCAGGTCCATCAATGTGAGCGCTACACGAGTTTCATTGAGTTGTACCGAACCTGTGGTGAATAGCAACTCCTGCAAAGCCTGTGGTGAAATAACGCCAGCGTGTAGAAGTTGCTCTCCCAAGTTTGTATTTGCTTCGACAGGACCCACGCACATCAAACGACCCTGTTGAAAATAGAACTCTATCCACTTCTCTCGTTGTTTAATTACGAGTAGTCCGCTTTTCTCATATGCCTCAAGTCGTTGAAAGACTTGTGGTAGCTTGAGTTGCTCTAGCGTACCTATAAATGACACAGTAGTTCACCGCCCATTCGAAGAACGGCTCTCAATATCTAGCTCCGCTTCCCCCACGGAGTGCGAGAGTCCAGGACGACTTGTTGCGCCAGGTTTGAAGGCTCATCCGGGCAGCCGAGAACTAGCAGCATGGATGCCCCGCTCCTTCAAGCGGGTACGTTGCCTTTCTTTTGATTACCCCCTGCGAAGATCGCCAAAATTCCTTTCTGGATGCCCTGGGCTTTAGCCCTAGGGAGGAAAGAAAGGGCATGCACATGCATACAGATGATACTATCAGAAAACAAAAAAGGCAAGGTTGCCTTTTTACGGAGGGAGAGGGATTCGAACCCCCGGGGCTTTCACCCAGCTGTTTTCAAGACAGCCGCAATAGTCCACTCTGCCATCCCTCCGCTGACAGTGTACCATATACGTAGCCCACAATGGAAGGGGCTCTCACATTATGGTGACAGTAACGAACTACCCATGTAGGGACGTAGGACTTTTGGAATAACGACGGAGCCATCGGCCTGCTGGTACGACTCGAGGATAGCGGCCATGGTGCGGCCAACTGCCAGGCCCGAGGCATTCAATGTATGCACGTATTCGGCACGACTGCCAGGGGCCGGACGGTATCTTATATTTGCCCGGCGCGCCTGGAAGGCTTCGCAGTTACTGATCGAGGAGATCTCGACGTAGCGCTGCTGGCCTGGCATCCATACCTCGAGATCAACGGTTTTCGCAGAGGCGAAGGGTAGATTTGCGGTACAGAGCGCGACTACACGGTAGTGCAACTCCAGGCGCCTTAAGATGGTCTCAGCATGCCCCACTAGCTCATCAAATGCACTATAGGACTCCTGGGGAAGCATAAGCTGAAAGAGTTCAACTTTGTTGAACTGGTGGAGACGCAGCAAGCCGCGGGTCTGGCTCGAAGCTGATCCGGCCTCGCGCCGGAACGCCGTGGTCCAGGCGACATAGCGCAGCGGCAGCGTGTCCAGCGGCAGGATAGCGTCGCCATGCATACCAACCAGGGGCACCTCGGCAGTAGGGTTGAGATAGAGTTCATCCTCGACGCAGCTATATAGCTGATCCTCAAATTTCGGTAATTGCCCGGCCCCCACCAGGGCCGAACGCTTCACGAGAAAGGGTGGGATGACCTCGGTGTAGCCATGTTCACGGGTATGCAAATCGAGCATGAACGAGATGAGGGCCCGTTCTAAGCGCGCCCCAGCACCTTTGAGAACAACAAAGCGGCTGCCTGCTATTCTGCTGCCACCTTCAAAGTCGATGAGCTGCAGGCGTTGACCCAGATCCCAATGGGCTCGTGGTTCAAAATGAAAAGAGACAGGCTCCCCCCAGCGTCTCAGTTCGTGATCATCGGCATCGCCTTTGCCGTCGTAGACGCTCTCATGAGGAATGTTGGGTAGATTGAGCAAAAGAAATTGAAGGCGCGTATCAATATCGGATATCTGGAGTTCGAGCTGCCGGATGTCCCGTGCGGTGGCTTTTACCCGTTTATTGGGCTCAGCACGCGCTGCACCAGGTGCAGCGCGTATCTGTTCGCGGAGTTGCTTCAGTTCGCTATAGAGGCTATCGCAGCGTGTGGTGAGGCCACGGCGCTGCTCGGCCAGGCGCAGGATTTCGTCGATGCCCTGGGGATCGCAGCGGCGGCGCAGGGCCGCCCGTACTTTTTCGGGGTACTGGCGAATAAAATCAAGGCTCAACATATGGACAGTATAGCACAGGCGTCCCCGTAGAGAACATAAGTTTCAAGGTATAAGCGTGGATCACTCATATTATATACGTCTCGCCTATCCTTTAATTGCGCATATGGAGAACACAAAGTACAATACAAAAAACTTTGGTAACTCCTCAGGACTCCTTACCACCTTTGGTGGTTCACAAGAGGGTGTTTCCTGCGGGCTTGGCAGCCGGCGGCTGCCAAGCCCGCAGGAAACACGATGCAAGCCGCCGTAGGCGGCGAGGCATCAGGCACCCGAGCAGCCGATTTGCATATTAGATAGAAATACGCTACACTATGATAGGCCTGTGAAGTACAGAGCAAAAACGGGAGACAAGACATTAGATCGACTTATGATTACAGTCGTCAAATTGAATGCGCTGGGGGAAGTTAAGATAACATACCAGGGTGAGGCCCTTGAACGGTTGGCGGATGGCGTGGTCATTCAAGCTTACTGGACGCTTGCAGCGAAAGATTTGGGCTACACGCGTTTTGAACCGGGAGACCGGTTTATAGAACACTATTACACAAAGCGGTGGTATAATATCTTCGATATTGCCAGCGCGGACGGCACAAGAAAAGGCTGGTATTGCAATGTCGCGGAGCCAGCAACCATCTACAATGATCACATAGAGCAGGTCGATTTGCTGCTGGATGTATGGGTTGATGCAACAGGTAAACCACTCATACTGGATGAAGATGAATTTGCCTCGGATACGACGCTCAGTGAGGAGCAGCGCAGTGGAGCGCAAAAGGGGCTGCGCGATCTTTTAGAAATGATTGCAGCCCGGCGGGAACCATTTTCGTGAACGACTCTACTCAAACCTGATGGGACCGAGCAGATTAAGTAGTGTGTTGATACGCCACTGTGGTGGAGCCACTTATAAACTCCGGGAAGGCATACCTTGATGGGAAAGAGAGACGCCAGGCAGTTCCAGCACGCAACTGATATCAGTAAACAGGGCTGGAACATTGTGGAGCTTGAGTCTCGCAGGCAACTGCGCCGGAAAGTAAACGAGCTGATAGAACTCGTCGACGATCCCACTATTACTAGCAGCGACATACGAGAGCAGCTGCTCCTCGGCACAGCAACATTTGGCGATCAGTTTGCTATGCAGCTTGTGCGTTCGCTTCACCGCGATGATCAGTATGAACGCCAGTCTATTGTCTGGCTATTGACCTTACTCGATGATCAAGCAACTATTCCTATACTCGAGCAGATGTCACGTGACGAACGGCAGACGTGGCCGATACGACTCTCAGCGGCGCTGACCCTGGCCGGTATGGGAGCAACGGCAGAGATGTTAGACGACAACACGGGGCGCAAGCGATTGTATGCCACAGGTTGAATGTGCGCGATAGGATAGATGATACGTATAGATATTCCTTATGGAAGACATCGAAACACCTGCGACATCATCGCCCGCGTCCGCAACCTTCAAGCCATCGTGGCGAGGGCTGCTCTACGTTTGCGTAGCAGTCTTCTTTTTCTCCACCAGTCCCATTTTTGTGCGCTGGTCGGCGCCATTCAACGCGTTTGAAATTGCCTTCTGGCGGCTGGCGATTGCCGCGCTGCTGGTAGCGACGCTGGGTATTATCACACACCAGCGCCTGCTGCTCAAAAGGCAAGAAGTACCGCGTTTCATCTTCTATGGATTCGTTACCGCCCTCCACTTCCTGTTTTACGTTGCATCGCTCAGTTTTACTACCATTGCCCATTCGCTGGCTCTTACCTACACCTCGCCTATCTTTGTGACGCTCTTCTCTGCCATTGTACTGCGCGAACCCCTGCCGGTGCGCAAGTACATCAGTATTGGGGTGGCAGTAATCGGGGTAGCAATCATGGTTGGCTTCGAACCGCGCTATACCACCTGCTCGCTGCAGGGCCAGTGCATGCTGCTGGGCGATGGGATGGCACTTCTGGCGGGGCTATGCTTCGCTATCTACTCGGTGGCAGGGCGGAGCGAGCGAGACCGCCACCCACTTTTCCGGTATACAACGAACGTGTATGGACTTGCCGCCCTGTGGCTATTACCCGTGATGCTGCTGTTCGCATTTCAACATACCTATCCCCTGATGGCAGTGGGAGCTGTCGTTGCGCTGGGTGTCTTCCCGCTCGGGCTCGGGCATACGCTCTATAACGCGGCCGTACGCAGTGTGCACGCCACCTACGCCAACCTGATTGCTACGCAGGAGGTAACGGGCGGCGTTGTGCTGGGTATTTTCCTGCTCCACGAGGTGCCGTCGATGGCGGCGGTGATTGGGGTGGTGGTGACGTTAATCGGTATTGCGGGAGTGCTGATATAGTGGGCTATCTTGATACGATTTAACATATCGAAATGGGTTTTGCCCCGCCCCCGGGCGCTATAAATGTCGCCTCTACGCCACACATGCGTCTCTTCAATGAGGAACGGGGACCTCATTCGCCAAATGTGCCAGGGCGAGAGCGCAGCATGGCTGGATCGACTATCCAACCTTCGAGGGGGTCACAATATGGCGGAATGCCATAGCCGCTATTTCGTTGTGAATAGGCCCAGGCAGCCTGAACCGCGCACAACAGGGCATCAAGGCTGTCAGCCATGGGGTCTGCTATCAGTGCTTCGGTCAGCGCCGTAGGCATCGCGAGCGTACAGCCGTAGTAATCGTACAATTCAGGAGAACACAAACCACGCAGGATTTCCTGGCGTACGGCTGCTTTATCAGCGCTCTGCTGCGCGCGTTCATCGCTTTTGTAGCTGCGCCTGCCGATCCAGCAGCGAGCGACGAGGACAGGATAGCCTTCGATAACTGTGCGATTGTCGTTCGCTGGGTGACAGGGTAGAATACCAGCGCCTGACGCCAGCAGCCTTGGCACGCCCTGAAAAAACATCTTCGCTACAGGAACGCGGTGCAGCATCATCGGGCTGCGCGAAGCAGCTCGCACATCAGTAACTCGCAAGTGGTGTTTATCGCCGGGAGGTTGATGCGCAGAGTACTGGGTCAGTGTATCTTCAAGCAACTGTTTGCCCATTGTTGCGATAAGCTGTACGTAGCCCTCCCACGTTTCAGGCCAGCCCAGGCGCGAGATAAGCTTTCTTGGCTGGCCGAAAGGAAAATCGAGGGCCGTGAGCCACGGACCAGCGCGGTTTAAAAATGCCTCAAACTCTTCAAAGCTATGCAACTTGATACATGCATGGAGCGTCAGGGTATTCTCTGCGAGCTTGCATATAGCGCAGGTGATGGGCTTCCTGGGGCCAGGCGCACTGGTGAAGTCAAATCCATAGATATTCACAGCTGGGTAATGACGGTTTTGCTAATGCAGCGTAGGGTGGCAAATACGCCTTTGCCAGCAGAGGCGACGGCCTCGAAGCTGGGAACGCGGCGGCGATTGAGGTAGCGATCAAGGACGTGGACGGGCAACGCCGTGGACAGGTCGCGCTTATTCCACTGCATGACGAAAGGGAAGCTTCCCAGGTCTTTGCCAATACGACGCAGATTCATCTCCAGCTCGCTAATGCTCTGCACGTTTTCTTCAAACTTTTCGGCCTGGGAGTCCACGACGAAGACGATGCCGTCGGCGCCGTTGAGCACAGCCAGGCGCGTGCGCTCGTACAGGATTTGACCAGGGACGGTATAGAGGTGGAAGCGCGTACGAAAGCCATGCACCGTGCCGAGATCGAGCGGCAGAAAGTCGAAGAACAGCGTACGCTCCGTCTCGGTAGCAATCGAGAGCATGTCACCACGAGCATTGGGGTGAATGCTCCTGAAAACATGTTGTAGATTGGTGGTTTTGCCACAGTAACCTATGCCATAGTAGACAATTTTACAGTGGATCTCATGGGTAGCGATATTGATGAGTGCCACAGCACGGTACCTCTAGTCACGGAAGAGCAGATCAATGGTATCTTCGACCGAGGAACGGAATTCCACATTGATAACCGAGGATTTCTTGCGGGTGCTATCGGCCTTCACCCGCTCGAGTACACGGCCAAGCTCGTCGGAGGCTTTTTTGGAGAGCACTTTGACCAGGCCTATGTGTGTGAGCTTGTCGAAGACGATCACCAGTAACCATTGCTCTTCAACCAGCGTGGTGTAAATATTTTCATTGACGCCCTGCTGAAAGATGGTGCGGAAATCCTTTTCGCCAAGCAATTCAGCGATATGGCGAGAAGAGGAGAAGGCGCCCGCGAGCAATGCGCCCAGCGAGGTAGCATTACGTCGCACTCCCGAGCCCTGGGTAGTAACGACCTGGCCGCTCTTATCGATGAGCATAACTGAACTGGCGCTGGTGTCCAGCACGAGCTTATTCAAAGCGGTTGAAATGAAAGCAAGCTCACGATCCGAGATGATGAGGTTAGTAAGTTGTTCCATGTACGCGCTGCCCTCCGTATACGCGCCTGGCAAGGGTTATCATTTATATACACATATTACGTTACGCTATATCAAGAGCCTCGAGAATTTCATTGCGGCTTGTCTTCACCAGGTGTCGTACGCGGCCAATGCTAGAGGCATTGTCCGAGAGGATAACCATCAAGGCAAAGTCTCCTAGAGGATCGACGCTCACCAGACCATGCTCGTATTCCATAAGGGCACCGACAACACCGCCACGTGAAATCTCCTGACCGAGTGCTTCTGCTGCGCCCATGCCCGTGGTCATAATGGCTCCCACAGCCTCCATGTCCTCTTTACCGTCGCGGGTCAGCCCCTCGATCATCAGGCCATCACGCCCCACCAGGACGGCCAGCCGCACTCCAGGGATCGATAAAAAGCGGCCTAGTGTCTGTTTGAGATCTACCATTGTGTCCTCCCCGTGCGACGGGCAGCGCTATTGTTGAGCCAGCGTGAATTGTTGCCATTCTACCTGATCGATGATGGATGGCGCAACCAGATGGGACATCTTGGCTAGTGGGCATGATACCCGTGTTTTTGTATCATGCCCACTAGCGATATTGGGGCGAGAGGTTACTACCTGTGCTTGACGGCGTAGTTGGGGGCCTCCTTGGTGACAATTACATCGTGCGGGTGGCTCTCGCGCAGGCCGGCGCCGGTAATGCGGACGAAGCGCGTCTTTTCCTGCATCTCCTGGATGGTGGCGCAGCCGGCATAGCCCATCGACTGGCGCAGGCCGCCGACCAACTGGTAGACCAGCGGCCCCAGCATGCCTTTGTAGGGTACGCGCGCCTCGATACCTTCGGCGATGAGGCGGCTCTCGTCGATTACGTCGCCCTGGAAGTAGCGATCCTTGCTGTAGCTGCGCTGCTTCATAGCAGCAACCGAGCCCATCGCCCGGTAGTCCTTGAAGCGCTCTCCATGCGAGATCATCAGTTCACCAGGGCTCTCGTCGACGCCCGCCAGCAGGCTACCCAGCATGACGGTGTCGGCGCCAGCAGCGATAGCCTTGGCGATATCTCCGGAGTACTGAATGCCTCCATCTCCGATGACCGGCACATCATATTGGCGGGCAACGCTGGCGCAGTCATAGATGGCGGTTATCTGCGGCATGCCGACGCCCGCGATGATACGTGTGGTGCATATTGATCCGGGACCAATGCCAGCTTTTACGGCGTCCGCGCCAGCCCGGATTAGCTCCTCGGTCGCTTCGGCAGTAGCGACATTGCCGGCAACTAGCTGCACGCGCTTCCCAAAGCGATCCTTGATGCGCGCAACGGCCTTGATGACCATGTGAGAGTGAGCGTGGGAGGTATCGACCACGAGGACATCAACGCCTTCTTCGACCAGCGCGGCACAACGGTCGCTGGTATCAGGTCCCACGCCCACTGCAGCGCCGACGCGCAGGCGGCCATACTCGTCTTTCGCTGCATTAGGGTAGAGAATTTTCTTCTGGATGTCCTTCATGGTGATGAGACCCTTGAGCATACCGTGTTCATCCACTACAGGAAGCTTCTCGATTTTGTAGCGGTGCAGACTATCACGGGCCTGTTCCAGGGTCGTCCCGACGGGTACGGTGATCAAGTGATCTCGCGTCATGAGTTCGGACACGGGACGATCCAGGCTGGTCTCGAAGCGGATATCGCGGTTGGTGAGGATGCCAACAAGTTTACCGTCCTCGGTGATGGGAATGCCGGAGATGTGGAAACGCTGCATAGAGGCCAGAGCTTCACGCAGAGAGGCGGAAGGCTTCATGGTCACAGGGTCCGTAATCATGCCTGATTCTGAACGCTTTACTTTATCAACTTCCTGGGCCTGATCTTCAATGGACAGATTACGATGGATGATACCGATGCCGCCTTCGCGAGCCAGAGCAATCGCCAGCCGTCCTTCGGTGACGGTATCCATTGCGGCGCTCACGATAGGGATATTGAGATCGATGGTACGTGTTAAGCGTGTACGAGTGGAAACATCGCGAGGGAGTACAGATGAGGCGGCGGGAACAATGAGTACATCGTCGAATGTGAAGCCTTCCAAGGCAAATTTCTCGTTGAAAGTGCCCTGGTTATGCGCCAGAGACATGATGGCGGCGTCCTCCTTATAAAAAACGCCCAGCGCGCGCTAGCGTGCGCTGGGCCTCCACCGATAGTGAGCCTTAGTGGCTCGCACATCGCTTATTGATTGTCGGTGGGCAAGTGTCTTGCATATTTCTTCATAGTGTAACACCTGAGATTGAGGACGTCAAATGAAGAAATCATAGAGTGCTTGTCCGCCGGCCGAAGAAGAGGTTGTACAGTAACACAATCACTGCTAGCACCAGCAGCAGGTGAATCAAGAAGCTGGAAACATGTAAGACGACGAAGCCCAGCAGCCACAATACTACCAGGACGACAGCAATGGCCCAAAGAAGACCAAACATGATGATATACTCCTTTCAAGGCACTGCCAGGAATTGAACAGTGCCGCGATTTCTCTGCCCTTTCCACGCGGGAAAGTGGTTCCATCTTCTATCTCTTCACGAATTAGCTGTCAAATAGGTTTTAGGGGCGAGGTCGAAAAAGGTTAAAAGCTGATTAATTTTTTCGCAATCTTGTCATCTTGAAAAAACTGCTGTACTTTATAGGAAGTGGATTGCCATCCTTAATAGTACCACTTCGTTAGTTTTCGTTTTGTGCCGCCTGCGGCGGCACAAAACGAAAGAAAAAAAGATTTTGCGAGGGCTGTGAGCCCCAGGTTCACATGCCATTGCGCTCCGGCAGGGGCAGAGCCCTGCATCCCATGAGGAACTAACAAAGTAGTGATAGATCAAGGAGCGATATATTATGTCTGCTGCACAGACAACGAAGCAGGTGAGTGGAATGCAGGCTGTTGGAGACGAAGCCATCGTCGTTGATAAACTTACTAAAAGTTACGGCTCCCAGCGAGTCGTTGATCAATTACAATTCACCGTACATAGGGGCGAGGTCTTCGCGCTGCTGGGGCCAAACGGCGCGGGCAAGACGACAACCGTGGAGACGCTTGAAGGCTATCGCGCAGCTGACGAGGGCACCGTGCGTGTGCTGGGGCTGGACCCCAGACATGATGCAAGGGCACTCAAGCCGCAGATTGGTGTGATGCTGCAACAGGACGGTCTGTACCCGGGGCTGACCGTGCGCGAGGTGCTGCGTCTATTTGTGGGCTACTACAAGCACGCGCAGGACATCGACCACTTACTGGAGCATGTCGGGCTCACCACCTCGGCGAAAACGCGCTGCCGCAGGCTCTCGGGTGGTCAGAAGCGCCGTCTGGCGCTAGCAGTGGCGCTGGTGGGCAATCCCACACTGGTATTTCTGGATGAACCAACGGCGGGGATGGATCCCCAGGCTCGACTGGCTACATGGGAGATCGTACGCGATCTGAAACGCGGCGGGGCAACGATAATGCTCACCACGCACATGATGGACGAAGCGGAACGCCTGGCAGATCGCGTCGCCATCATCGACCATGGGCGGCTGATTGCCCTGGATACTCCTACGGGATTAACGGGCGTACAAAATGCAACGGTGGTGCGCTTCATTGCACCGGCAGGGCTGGACTGCGCGCAATTGGAGGCACTGCCTTCTGCACACAAAGCCGAGGAGATCCGACCAGGCAGCTACCTGATCGAGACGGGCGCGGCCCCGGCACTATTAGCAGAACTCACGGCTTGGCTGCGCGACCGGAATATTTCCCTCTCGGAGCTGCGCGTCGGACATGGTTCACTGGAGGACCTCTTCCTGCGCCTGACAGGGGCGGAAGTGCGGGAGTAAATAGAGATGATAGTACACACACAAGATCGAAACAGCGCCAGCGCAAAAGCGGCTCCGCTGGGCCGCCAGATACTGGCGCAGACACAGGTTGAGTTGCTGCTGACCCTGCGAAGAGGCGAGAGCGTGCTGATCACTCTGATCGTGCCAGTACTGCTGCTGATCTTTTTCGCATCATTGAACATTGTACCGGCTACAAACGGGCCTGCTGTGAATTTCCTCCTGCCAGGCATGCTGGCGCTGGCTGTGATGGCAACGGGTATGGTGAGCCTGGGCATTGCTACCGCCTACGAGCGTTATTACGGGGTGCTCAAGCGGCTTGGCGGGTCGCCACTGTCACGCAGCGGGCTGATCATCGCCAAAATTATCTCGGTGCTCGCGCTGGAATTGATCCAGGCAGTCATCCTTGTAGGAGTCGCAGCTATTTTCTACGGCTGGCGGCCGACAGGCGTGCCGCTGCTGATACTGCTGGTTATGATTTTGGGAACGGTGACGTTCGCGGCGCTGGGACTAGCCATGGCGGGCGCACTGCGCGCTGAGGTGACATTAGCAGGAGCTAATGGGCTGTATTTACTGTTCCTCCTGTTGGGAGGCGGTATTCTGCCGCTTGAACACCTACCGGGACCACTGGCGGCAGTGGCGCAGCTCTTGCCGGCGGCTGCGCTCACCGAAGCGCTGCGCGCAGCTATGACCGATGGAGCCGCGTTTCCAGGTTTCGCCTTGCTTGTGCTTGCCACCTGGACGGTGGTTATTTTACTGGCCGCTATACGCACATTCCAGTGGGAATAGCTCTAGTCTTTTGCGCGCGGATCAAAGGCGTCACGCAACCCATCACCCAGGAAGGAGAAGGCCAGCACGACGGCCGCCAGCGCAGCCGTCGGCACCAGCAGTTCCCACGGATGGGTATCGAGCAGTTCGGTGGCGTCCGCAATCATCAGGCCCAGGCTCGACCCTGGCGCCTGCACCCCCAGACCCAGCAAACTAATGCCTGCTTCGCCAATA
>WNGD01002625.1_pt1 | contig 28556 bp, 31 predicted proteins | sample 5400671 | NCBI WGS metagenome assembly WNGD01 (sample SAMN13153369, study PRJNA577476) | soil metagenome | isolation source: 40 cm soil or saprolite under grassland replicate 2 | place: USA:California | collected 2016-06-15
GATAGTTGGACTATCGGCGCTCCCTGCGTCCTTCCATCGCTTGGTGCTCGCGACCCAGGAACCGGGCAACGTTACCGGCCACACCACCAGCTATCGTCGAGCCATGGAGATCGCTCCTTCGACGCGCATGGGGGCGGTCGAGCTTTCGGTCTCCGACCTCGACCGTTCGCTCGACTACTGGCAGAACACCGTGGGCTTGCGCGTGCTCTCGCGCGAGAACGGTCGTGCGTCGCTCGGCACCGACGCCGATGTCGTCCGCTTCGTCGAGGAGCCGGGGGCGCGGCCGGCGGACGGGTACACCGGCCTGTACCACGTCGCGCTGCTCGTCCCCGACCGCGTGAGCCTGGCCCGTTGGCTCGCGCACGCAGCGCGCGAACGGATCGCGCTCGAAGGGCTGTCAGACCATGCGGTGAGCGAGGCGATCTATCTGCGCGATCCCGACCGGCACGGCATCGAGATCTACGCCGACCGCCCACGCGAGCAGTGGGAGGGAAAGGTCACCGAGCTGATGACGACGCTGCCGCTCGACGTCGAGAGCCTTCTCGGCGAGCTCGAGGATCCCACGACAGAGCCATTCGACGGGCTGCCGGACGGAACGTCGACGGGCCACGTGCACCTCCGCCTCGCGGATGTGCCGTCCGCGGTCGAGTTCTACCGCGACGTTCTCGGCATGGGACTGATGGCGCAGCTCGGGCCGATGGCGGCGTTCCTCAGCGCGGGCGGCTACCACCATCACATCGGCGGCAACACGTGGGAGAGCCGCGGCGCGTCGCCGGCGCCTGCCGGCTCCGCGACCCTTCGACACGCCGCGATCGTCGTGCCCGACGCCGACGAGCTCGACCGCGTCGTCGGACGCGTCGCGGACGCGGGTCAGGAGCCCGAGGTGCGCGAGGACGGGGCCCTCGTCCGCGACCCGTCGCAGAACGCGCTGCTGCTCACTACTCCGGAACGGTGATGCGGGAGGCTTCGAGCGGCGCGGGCGGCGCCTGCTCGACGATCGTCCTGCGCATGAAGAGCCCGATCGCGACGCCGGTGAAGAGCAGGACCAGCCCGCCCGGGCCCGTGAGCTGCCCGAGCCAGCGCATGCCGCGCACGAATTCGCTCCCGTACGGCTCGATCGTCCCGCTCGCCCAGACGGGATAGAAGGCCCAGCCGGAAACGAGCCAGGCGCCGCCGAGGAACGCGAGCAAGCGGCCGAGTGCGCCCCAGCCGCGCGCGGGCGTCATCAGCATGAAGCCGCCGACGGCCGAGGCGAGGCCGCCGGCGAAATGCAGTTCCCACCACTTCGCCGGGAAGTGCCACGTCTCGGGCGAGTAGAAGCCAAAGCCGAAATAGCCGCCGACGAGCGGGGCAAAGATCGCCCAGAGGCCGAGCAACAGGATGAGGGTGCCGAAGGGGATCGCCTTCGGCGTCCAGCTGCGGGATCGACGGGGGAGCACGGTAGACATCATTCGAAGCTTGCCCGTTCGGCCGATTCGCTATACCTGTGCGTAGCCAGTGAGCAGCAAGCCCGTCGAGCAGCTCTCCCAGGTGATCGTCCGCTTCGCGGGCGACTCCGGCGACGGCATGCAACTGACCGGCTCCCAGTTCACCTCCGAGACGGCGCTTCTCGGCAACGACATCTCGACGCTGCCGGACTTCCCGGCCGAGATTCGCGCGCCGGCCGGCTCGCTGCCGGGCGTCTCCGGGTTCCAGCTGCACTTCGCCGATCACGACATCCTCACCCCGGGCGACGCGCCGAACGTGCTCGTGGCGATGAACCCCGCGGCGCTGAAGACGAACGTCAAGGACCTGCCCAAGGGCGGGACGCTGATCGTCAACTCGGACGCGTTCAACGAGCGGAACCTCCAGAAGGCCGGGTACGCCGCCAACCCGCTCGAGGACGGTTCGCTCGACGAGTTCCAGCTGCACCCGGTGCCGCTGACGACGCTGACGGTCGGTGCACTCAAGGGCATCGAGGGGGTGACGCCGCGGGAGGCAGAACGGTCGAAGAACATGTTCGCGCTCGGGCTCATGTCGTGGCTGTACGGGCGGTCGGTCGACGCGACCATCGACTTCCTGAACACGAAGTTCGCGAAGCGGCCGGAGATCGCTGAGGCGAACGTGAAGGCGATCCAGGCCGGCTACGCGTTCGGCGAGACGACCGAGACGTTCGCGGTCCACTACGAGGTGAAGCCGGCGAAGCTCGCGCCGGGCACCTACCGGAACATCACCGGCAACCAGGCGCTTTCGTACGGGCTCATTGCTGCGTCGAAGCTCTCGGGGCTTCCGCTCTTCCTCGGGGCCTATCCCATCACACCTGCTTCGTCGATCCTCGAGGAGCTCGCCGGCTACAAGCATTTCGGCGTGCGGACGTTCCAGGCCGAGGACGAGATCGCGGCCGCGGGGGCGGCACTCGGTGCGTCGTTCGGCGGCTCGCTCGGCGTGACGACGTCGGCAGGGCCCGGAATCGTGTTGAAGCAGGAGACGATCGGTCTGGCGATGCAGCTCGAGCTGCCGCTCGTAGTCTGCGACATCCAGCGCGCGGGGCCGTCGACCGGGATGCCGACGAAGCCGGAGCAGGGCGATTTGCTGATGGCGCTCTTCGGTCGGAACTCGGAGTCGCCGATCCCGGTGGTCGCCGCGATGTCGCCTTCGGACTGCTTCGACGCCGCGATCGAGGCCTGCCGCATCGCGTTGAAGTACCGCACGCCCGTGTACCTGCTGTCGGACGCGTATCTCGCGAACGGCTCGGAGCCCTGGCTCCTGCCTGAGGTGTCGTCGCTGCCGGACATCTCGGTGCCGTTCACGACGGAGCCGAACTTCGACGGCGAGTTCTTGCCGTACCTGCGTGACGAGCAAACGCTTGCGCGGCCGTGGGCCGTGCCGGGGACACCGGGTCTCGAGCATCGGATCGGCGGTCTCGAGAAGGCCGACCGGACCGGGAACATCTCCTACGATCCCGACAACCACGATCTGATGACGCGCCTCCGCGCGCAGAAGGTCGCCGGTATCGCGTCGGACATCCCGGAGCTCGTGGTTGACGATCCGGACGGCGACGCGAGGGTGCTCGTGCTCGGTTGGGGCGGCACCTACGGCCCGATCGCGGCCGGCTGCCGCCGCGTGCGGAACGGCGGGCGCACGGTCGCGCATGCGCACCTGCGGCATCTCAACCCCTTCCCGCGAAACACGGGCGAGGTGCTGCGGCGGTACGAAAAGGTTCTCGTGCCCGAGATGAACCTCGGCCAGCTGTTGAAGCTCGTCCGCGCCGAGTTCCTCGTCGATGCCGTGGGCTACAACCGGGTGAAGGGTTTGCCGCTGCGCTCCGCCGAGGTGGCGGCGGCGATCGAAGTGCTCATCGACTCATAGCGGGCGCGCGCGTAGGAAGGCGAGCACGGCGTGGACGCGGCGGTTTTCGGTCGTCTCCGACGGCAGCCCGAGCTTCCTGAAGATGCTTCGTACGTGCGCCTCGACCGTCTTCGGCGACACGTAGAGCGCCTGCGCGATTCCACGGTCGGTCCGTCCTTCGGCAAGTAGGGCGAGCACCTCCAGCTCGCGTGAGGTCAGATCCGCGAGCGACTCCGGTACGGTCGCCGGCTCGTCGGCCGCGGAGTGGAGCTTCGCCTGGAGGCGCGCGTTCTCCAGCGAGAGCCGGGCCGCTGCGCCGGCTGCGCGGACGAGCTCGAGGTCCTCGAGAAGCGACGGGTCGTAGACGAGCGCAGCTACGCCGTCGAGTTCGGTGACCGCACGATCCTGCGGGACCTCGAACGGTTTCCCTTGCGAATCGACATATCTGCCTCGTTCCGGAATCCAGAACGCGAGCTCGAGCGACGGGTCACCAAGGCTTCGGGCGAGCGCGTCGCGTGCGTGCGCGGGCGAGGCGTCGCTCAGCTCGAGGACAAGCTCGGCCAACGCGCCGCGATGCAGGCGCGTGCGCAGGACGCCGGCGAGGAACGCTGCGGGAATCAGGGTGTACGCGAGTGCGCACCAGTCGAGGACCGCGTCTCCGGTCGCCGAGACAGAGAGGTCGAGGTAGTCCTTGGCGATCGACGCCGCGACGACTGCAAGCGCGGGCGGCCCGGCCCAGAGCAGCGGCTCGAGCGCTCGACGGCGCGGTGCCGAGGCGCTGCGCCACCGGTCGACGACGATCGCGACGGCGGCGATGGCGAGGACGATCCCGAGCGCCGAGAGGACGTCGTTCACGGTCGGTCCGATCTCGCTGACCGCGTATCCGGGGACGGCGAGGAGGTAGATCGCCGCCACGAGCGCGCGTTCCCGCCGCGAACGCGTGACGCCGTCCGGGAAGACCACGACCTGATGGGCAAGCAGTGCCAGGAAGAGGTTTTGCGAGAGCTCGCTCAGGCGCGTCGCCGGGGAGAATCCGAACGAGTCGAAGTCGCGCCCGAACCAAACGACCCCGGTGAGCGTCATCAGGAGGCCGGTGCGGTTCTCGGGGCGCTGCGCCCATGCGACGAGCCCGGCTGCGACGAACGACCAGCCGATCGCCAGGTGGACTGCGACAGGGAGCGTGAGCTCGCCGGGCTTCCAGATCGCGAGCGCGATCGCCCAGCCGCCGAGCGCAGCAGCCAGCGCCGCCAACGAGACACGGAGACGCATGTGCCGATCGTCGCATGTAGGCCTGCCCGTGCCTAGATGAAAACCCTGAACCGCCTGCAATGGAGGGATTTCATCGATGCGCGCCGGGCCGTCGCGGGCCTAGGTTCGCCGGGTCAACCGAGGTCCAAGAGGAGGCAGAGATGAAGCACACGATCGCCATCACCGCAGCCGCCGTCGCCATCGTCGTCGCGGTCGCGTTCTCGACACTCGCGGTGTTCTCGGCCAGGGCCGGACAGCAGCACGGGCTCGACTGCGCGAAGGTGTCGAACCCCTGCGGCAGGTAAGCGGGCCAGAGCGCGCCCGCGGCCGGGTGGCCGCGGGCGGCGCCGTCTACCATGTGCCTGTGGGCGACGGGAACGGGAACGGCAACAAGCTGAAGCTGACGGCGAAGGAGTTCCGCACCGACCAGGAGGTGCGCTGGTGCCCGGGCTGCGGCGACTACGCGATCCTCGCCGCGCTCCAGTCGTTCATGCCGGAGCTCGGGATCAAGCGCGAGGACACGGTCTTCATCAGCGGCATCGGCTGCGCGGCGCGCTTCCCGTACTACATGAACACGTACGGGATGCACTCGATCCACGGGCGCGCGCCGGCGATCGCGACCGGCCTCGCGACGACTCGGGCTGACCTCTCTGTGTGGGTCGTGACCGGTGACGGCGATGCGCTCTCCATTGGCGGCAACCACCTGATCCACGCGCTCCGGCGCAACGTCAACTTCAAGATCCTCCTCTTCAACAACCGGGTCTACGGGCTGACGAAGGGGCAGTACTCGCCCACGAGCGAGCTCGGGATGAAGACGAAGTCGACGCCAATGGGCTCGATCGACTGGCCCTTCAACCCGATCTCGCTGGCGGTCGGCGCCGAGGCGACGTTCGTCGGGCGCGCGATCGACACGGACAAGAAGGGCATGACCGCGGTACTGCGCGCCGCGGCCGAGCATCGCGGCAGCGCGTTCGTCGAGATCTTCCAGAACTGCCCGATCTTCAACGACGACGCCTTCGACTACGTCCGCGACGACAAGGAGGGCGTCAACCGGATCCTCCTGCGCAACGGCGAGCCGATCACGTGGGGCAAGGACGCCGAGAAGGCGCTGCGCCAGAAGTCCGACGGCACGATCGAGGTGTGCGCTTCCGGCGAGGACGGCGTGCTCGTCCACGACTCCACACACGCGGAGCCTTCTTTGGCGTTTGCCCTGTCACGCGTGACGCAGGCGACCCACGGCGGCACTCCGGTCGGGATCTTCCGCAACATCGAGCGCGCGGTCTACGACGACCTGATGGCCGACCAGCTGCGGGAGGCCGAGGAGAAGCGCGGGAAGGGCGATCTCGCGGAGCTTCTCCACTCAGGCGAGACCTGGGTCGTCAGCTAGCGGCGCTGCTGCCTACCTCACCGCGGCAGCGGGTTCGGGCCAGTAGCAGTGACCAGCCGCTGCGGCACCCAGTCGTCGACGTGTTTGAAGCCGTCGAAGCGCGCTCCCTCATCCTCGACGACGTCGAAGAAGGAGCGCCGGTAGAACTTCACGTGGGTGAAGTCCTCGAACAAGATGTAGACCGGTTCGACGCTGAGGCTCTGGAACTGCTGGCCGGTAAGCGCAGCCCGATGCACTCGCGAGAAGTCGTCGAACTCCTCACCCAGGACGACGCCGAGGTGCTCGAGGCCCATCCGGTAGACGCGCTGGTGAACGGGCGGGATCAGCTCGATGCGCGAGACCGGCGTCCCGTCGAGAACCTCGAGCGGCTCGGAGAGGACGATCTTGGAGATCGGACGCCCGTTCCAGACATCCTCGAGGTTCGCCCTCGCATGGCGCTCGAGCAGCGTGCGCTGGTGGACGTAGAGGTCCCAATCGGCGACGCGGACGGCGAGGTGGCTGAGCGGGTAGGGGGTGATGTCGATGCCGCGGGCAGAAAGGCGGTCGCGCTGCATCGCGGCGAAGGCTCGATAGTCCCCGATGATCTCGGCGATCGGATCAGACGTCGCCACGCGTCACCTCCTTTGCCATCGTACGAGATGCAGGAGACTAGGCGTGCTGCGGCTGCTCGGCGCGGCGGCGCGTGGTGAGGCGCGGCATCCAGCCGAGGCTGAGAGCCGTCGCGGCCACCGCGACGATGCCGGTGACTCCCGCGACTACGAAGGCCAGCTCGGTGCCGCCGGCGGCGCAGAGCCAGCCGGTCAGGATCCCGGCCACCGCGCCCGTGCCGTTGAAGGCGTAGAAGTAGAGGCCGATCACCCGGCCGCGCAGGTGGTCGGGCGCGGCGAGCTGCATGATCGCGTTCGAGTTCGCCGACCACGCAGTGAAGCCCGCGCCGACGAAGAAGAGCAGGACGCCGGCCAGCATGGCCGAGTGGACCGGCGCGAGCAGGAGCTCGCAGATGGAGAAGACCATCCCGCCGACGAGCAGAACTTTCGTCGATGCGCGCCCGAGCGACGCGGCGGTCAGCGCGCCGACGAGCGCGCCGGCGCCGAACGCGGCCGAGAGGAGCCCGTACACGTAGCTGTGCCCGTCGAGCGTGACCTTCGCGAGCACCGGCAGCGTGACGTTGAAGTTGAAGCAGAACGTGCTGATCACGAAGACCAGCGAGAGGAGGATCAGCATGCGCGGCTGCCTGCGCATCCACGCAAGCCCCTCGCGCGTGCCGGCGAGGATCCTCGGCCGCTCGAACTCCTGCAGCGGGAAGAACTCTGAGACGCGCATCAAGAGCAGGCAGATCAGCACGGCGAGGTAGCTGATCGCGTTGGTGAGGAAGCAGATCCCCGCGCCGGCGACGAGCACGACGCCCGCGACGGCCGGCCCGAAGATCCGCGACGCGTTGAAGAGGGTCGCGTTGAGGGCGATCGCGTTCGGCAGGTCGTCACGCCCCACCATCCGGTACGTCAGCTGCTGGCGCGACGGCACGTCGAGCACGAGCACCGTCCCGTTGATGAAGGCGATGGTGTAGAGCATCCACGGCTCCGCGAAGCCGCCGAGCGCGATCCAGGCGAGCGCCGAAGCCGAGATCAGCTGCGCCGTCTGTGTTCCGATCACCGTGCGGCGCGCGTCGAGCCGGTCGGCGAGAACGCCTGCGAACAGGCCGAATGCCATGTACGGCGCGAACTGCGCGAAGGCCATCACGCCGACATCGAACGGCGAGTGCGTGAGCTGCAGCACGTACCAGCCCAGCGCGATCCGCTGCATCCACGAGCCGGTCTGAGAGATGATCTGTCCGCCGAAGAAGAGGCGATAGTTGCGGTAGCGGAGGCTGTAGAACGTGCGCCGGGCGGCTTTCGTCATCCCCGGCCCTCCTCGACCTCGAGGAGGCGGGCGAGCGACTCGGCTGCGGCGCCCACCGAGGCGAGCTCGGCCGGCGACAGCGCGCTCAGCCGGCTCGCGAGCCAGGCGGTGCGGCGAGAGCGGACGCGGCGAAGGGTCCGCTGGCCCTCCTCGGTCAGCGTCAGGCCGATGCAGCGCCGGTCTGCTTCGCTCTTCGTCCGGACGACGAGGCCGTCGCGCTGGAGCCGCGAGACGCGCTTCGACATCGCGGCGGTCGAGACCCGCTCACCTGCGGCGAGCTCGCCGACGGTGATGCCCGGCGCGTACTTGATCGCCACCAAGAGGCCGACCTGGTGCGGCGAGACGCCGGCGATCTTCTCGCGGCGGAGCTCGCGTGCCAGGCGGAGCAGCGTGGGGCGGAGGCTGTCGGCCACCGCCATCGCATCGAGTCGCTGCTTCGTCGCCTGTGCCATTCGCTAACCAGGTTAGCAACAATGCTTAACCAGGCTAACGATTCCTTACAGGTTGTTAAAGGATCTTCGAGAGGAACTGCTTCGTGCGCTCGTGCGTGGGGTCGTCGAAGAAGTGCTCGGGCGTTCCCTCCTCGATGATCAGCCCGTCGTCCATCATCACGACGCGGTTGGCCGCCTTGCGCGCGAAACCCATCTCGTGGGTGACGACGATCATCGTCGTCCCGGCGGCCGCGAGCTCCTCCATCACAGCAAGCACGTCGCCGATCACCTCCGGATCCAGTGCGCTCGTCGCCTCGTCGAACAGCATCAGCGCATGCACCATCGCGAGCGCGCGCGCGATCGCCACCCGCTGCTGCTGCCCGCCCGAGAGCTTGCCGGGATACGTGTCGACCTTGTCGGCAAGCCCGACGCGGCCGAGCAGCGCCTTGCCGAGCCCGATCGCCTGCTCCTTCGGCGTCCGAAGCACGTGCACCGGCGCCTCGATCACGTTCTCGAGGGCGGTCTTGTGCGGGAAGAGGTTGAAGCGCTGGAAGACCATCCCGATCTGCGTCCGCTGGCGCGCGATGTTGCGCTCGCTGTCCTCGACGAGCCTCCCGTTGCGCTGGCGATAGCCGATCAGCTGGCCGTTCACCTCGATCCGGCCGGAGTCGATCTTCTCGAGGTGGTTGATGCAGCGGATGAAGGTCGTCTTGCCCGAGCCGGAGGGGCCGATGATGCAGACCGTCTCGCCCTTCGCAACCTCGAGGGAGACGCCCTTCAGCACCTCGAGTCGGCCGAAGCTCTTGTGCACATCCTCGGCGTGCAGCACGGTGACGCTCATCGACTGCCTCGGGTCCCGATCCAGGTCCCGGCCGGGTTCCACGCTGCCACGAGCCGCTCACGGAAGGGCAGCTCCTCGCCGCGCTCGCTCTTGGCGAGTCGTCGCTCGATGTACGCCTGGATGAACGTCCAGACCGTGGTGAGCGCGAGGTACCAGATGGCGATGGCGAGGAAGTAGTCGGCGATGAAGAACTGCGAGTAGTTCTGCTCGGCATAGGCGAACAGCTCGAAGACCCCGATCGTGTACACGAGCGAGCTGTTCTTCAGCATGTTGTTGAACTCGTTCCCGAGCGGAGGCACGATCACGCGCGCCGCCTGGGGCAGGATGATCCGCCGCATCGCTTTCCCGTAGGTCATGCCGATGGACTTCGCCGCCTCCATCTGGCCCTTGTCGACCGAGTCGATGCCGGCCCGGATGATCTCGCGCATGTACGCGCCCTCGTTGATGCTCAGCGCGATGATGCCGGCGATCGCGGCGTCGGGGACGGTCCAGAAGTGGAAGTGCAGCGTCGGCCAGCTGAACGCGAAGTAGATGTAGAAGATCTGGACGAGCAGTGGCGTGCCGCGGAAGATCCAGACGTAGACGCCCGAGATCCAGCGCAGCGCAGCGAAGCGCGACATGCGGGCGAGCGCGGCGATAAGCCCGAGGAACACTCCGATCGCCTGGGAGGCGACCGAGATGTAGACGGTCGCCCAGAGCGTGCGGAAGAGGATTGAGTGCGGGTGGAAGACCTGCTGCCAGATGACGTGCAGGTCGACTGCGACGAGCCCGTGCATCTGGCAGCGGTTCTCCTACTTGTTCTGAAGCGCGAACTGGCTGGCCTGCCACTTCGCGAGGATCGTCTTCATCTTCCCGTTCAGGTACAGCGCCTGGATCGCGTTCCCGATCTGCAGTCCGAGCGGGTCTCCCTTTCGGGTCGCGACGCCCTCCGGAGCCGTCTCGAGCTGCTGCCCGACGGTCTGGAACTGCCCGTGGGTCGTGCGGACGTAGTAGAGGACGGGCGCTGCGTCGGCGAAGTAGGCGTCCACCTTGCCCGCCTGGATCGCCGCCGCCGCGCTCGTGTCCGCGGGGTAGCTCTTGATCGTGATCAGCGGCTTGCCTTGCTTCTGCAGGATCTTGTTCTCGGCCTGGAGACCGGCGAGCTCCGTCGTCGACGCCTCGACCGCGGCGCCCTTGCCGCTCAGCGACGCAAGCGTCGAGATGTTGGCCGGGTTGCCCTTCTTGACCATCAGGAAGGCGCCCACGTTGACGTACGGCGAGAAGTGGACCTGCTTCGCGCGGTCCGGCGTGACCGTCATCGAGCTGATGATCGCGTTGCACTTCTTGTGCAGGAGCGCGGGGATGATCACGGTGAAGCCGGTCACCTTGATCTGCGCCGTCGAGCCGAGCTGCTTCGCGACAGCGTTCGCAATGTCGATGTCATAACCGGTGGGTTTTCCGTTGACGAGCGACTCTGCGGGCGGGTACGTCGTGTCGACGCAGTAGACGATCGGGTTCGGGACGGACGAGGCTGCGCCCGTCGTGGTGGTGTTGCTCGAGCCGCCACCGCCGCCGCCGCAGGCGGCGAGGGTCGAGACCAGCGCCGCGAGCGCAAGCAGCGGGAGAAGACGCTTCACGGATTGCCCTCCTGTTGTTCGAGATCGGGGAGGGGGACGACTCTACAGACCGAGCGCCGCGGATGTCAGCGCCTGGAAGTGGGCGACCAGCTGCTCGCTGTGGCTCATGAGCACGCCGTGCTCGACGGCTCCCGCTGCGACGCCCCGCTGCACCCCTTCGACGAGCGCCCGGTCCTCCCGTCCGACCTGGTCGTCGAAGGCGAGGAGGTCGTCGATCCAGGCGGGCTCGACGTCGGGGCCGAAGAAGTAGTCGAGGAAGCGGTACGTCCGGTCGGGCGCGAGCGGGACGATCGGCCCGATCGAGATGTTCGGCCGGCCGGGGAAGATGTTGATCCCGAGGTTCGGCCAGAGGAAGTGGAACTGCGCGCGCGGCAGCTCGTCGGTGGGCGCGACGGTGCGGAGCGGGCCGTGCTGGGTCGAGAGGCGCCCTTCCGTCGAGAGCACGTACGCCTCGGGCGAGACGTCGACGAGCTCGCTGAACGTGGGATGCGCGACCTGGCAGTGGTAGCACTCGAGGAAGTTCTCGCTCACGATCTTCCAATTCGCCTCGATCTCGGCCTCCCAGCGCGAGTGGTGGACGAGCGAGTCCACCTCCAGCCCGAGCTCCGCGACCTGCGTCGGCAGCGAGCCGAGCGCCCGCGCGAGCGGCTCGGGGTCAGGTCTGGCATTGGCGAAGAGGAACGGGCCCCACACGCCGACCGCGACGGGAACGAGACCGAGCTCGTCCTGCGGGAAGTCCGACTCCTCCTCGCTGCGCGGCGCTGTGCGGAGGCTGCCGTCGAGCCCGTACGTCCACGCGTGGTACGGGCACTGCAGCGTCTCGCGGCCGGCCTCACCTTCGGCGAGCGCGAACCCGCGGTGGCGGCAGACGTTGACGAAGCCGCGCAGGACGCCGCCGCGGTCGCGCGTGACGACGACCGGTGTGCGGCCGACCTTCGTGGCGAAGTAACCCGGCGTCGCGAGTTGTTCCGTGTGCCCGACGTACTGCCACGCCGGCCGGAGGATCCGCTCCTCCTCCCGCCGCAGCATCTCCGGATCCGTGTACCACGAGTACGGCAGCGTCCTCTCCATCGCGCGAGCGTACCGTCCTCTCGAGCCACGTCTCGGTATCAGATACCGGGACAGGTCCGCATAGAAGGATCGTCGCCTGGTTGAGCGGAAATCTTCTTGAGCCAGGTCCACTCCGGCCACGTCTTGGTATCAGATACCGGGACCTGTCCGCATGGGACGATGTCGGCGTGCGCGCGATGGTGCTTCACGCGGCCCGGGAGCCGTTGCGGCTCGAGGAGGTTCCGACGCCGGAACCGCGGGCCGGGCAGGTCCTGTTGCGCGTGTCGGCCTGCGGTGTCTGCCGCACCGACCTTCACGTCGTCGACGGCGAGCTGCCCCACCCGAAGCTGCCGCTCGTTCCCGGGCACCAGGTCGTCGGCCGCACCGAGGACGGGCGCCGCCTCGGTGTGCCCTGGCTCGGCTGGACGGACGGCACGTGCCGCTACTGCCTCTCCGGCCGCGAGAACCTCTGCGAGTCGGCCCGCTTCACGGGGTACGACCTCGACGGCGGCTACGCCGAGTGGATCGTCGCCGACGAGCGCTACTGCCTGCCGCTCCCCGACGGGTACGACGACCTGCAGGTGGCGCCGCTCCTCTGTGCGGGGCTGATCGGCTACCGCTCGCTCCGCCTCGCGGGGGATCCCGAGCGGCTCGGGCTCTACGGCTTCGGCGCCTCGGCGCACATCGTCGTGCAGGTCGCGCGGCATGAGGGACGGCGGGTGTTCGGCTTCGTCCGGCCCGGAGACGACGCGGGCGCGGCGTTCGCGCTCGAGCTCGGCTGCGAGTGGGCCGGGCCGTCGGACGTGCCGGGGCCGGAGGAGCTCGACGCGGCGATCATCTTCGCGCCGGCCGGCGAGCTCGTGCCCGCGGCACTGCGCGCCCTCGCCCGCGGCGGCGTCGTGGTCTGCGCCGGCATCCACATGAGCGACATCCCGAGCTTCCCGTACGAGCTGCTCTGGGAGGAGCGCGTCGTGCGTTCGGTCGCGAACCTGACGCGGCGCGACGGCGAGGAGTTCCTGGCTCTCGCGCCGCGTGTGCCGGTGCGCACGGAGGTCGAGGCATTCCCGCTCGAGCAGGCAAACGAGGCGCTCGAACGGCTCCGCCGCGGGCAGATACAGGGTGCCGCCGTGCTAAGAGTGGAACGGTGAGCCGCCTTTCGGACGTGGCCGGTTGGGCATCGCGGCATCGCCGGCTGCTCGGCGCGGCCCAGCTCATCGTGCTCGCGGTCTTCTTCGCGAGCCTCGCCTGGGCGCTTCGCGGCTCGATCCACGGCGCCGCGCACGACCTCGAGAATGCGAACATCGTCCTGTTCGCGCTCGGTTGCGCAGCGCTAGCCGCGTACTACCTCGTCTTCGTGCTCGGCTGGATGTGGATCCTCAGCGAGTGGGGGATCCAGCTGTCCTATCCGGTCGCGCTGCGGGCGGAGATGCTCTCGATGCTCGCGAAATACATCCCGGGCGCGATCTGGGCGCCTGCCGCGCGCGTCGTGGCCGCCCGCCGTGCCGGCGTGACCGACGCGGCCCTCGTCACGTCGTCGATGCTGCTCGAGGCCGGCCTGTGCGCGGTGGCGGGAGTGATCGTCTTCGTGGTCAGCCTGCCGTTCGTCGACGACGTGCAGGCACCGCTCGGACCGCTCGTCGCCTTCGGCGGGGTGCTCGCGATCCTCGTCCAGCCGCGAGTCTTCCGGCCGCTCGCCGGCTGGGTGCTGCCCAAGCTCGGCTACACGAAGGAGCTGCCGGACATGCGGGGGCGGACGATCTCCGGGCTGCTCCTCTTCTATGCCGGCACGTGGATCCTCGGCGGATTCGCACTCTGGCTGCTGCTGCGCTCCGTCGGCGCGCATCCGGACGTCGTCTCGATCGTCTATCTCGGCGGTACCGCCGCAGTCGGCGCGATCGTGGCCGTTCTCTTCGTCTTTGCGCCGTCGGGCCTCGGTCCGCGCGAGGCCTCGATGTACGGGCTGATGCTGGCCGTCGCCACGCCGGGGCAGGCGCTCGGCGCGGTGGCCCTGAACCGGGTCGCGTTGACGCTGGTCGAGTTGCTCGTGCTGGTCGTCGGCGGGGTGCTCCTCCGCGGGGCGGCCGCACGCGAGCGAGCCGAGCCGGCCGAGCTACCGTCCGTCTAGGAAATGCACGTTCTCATCGACGTAGCCCACTCGTTCCGCGAAGCCTTCTTCATGTTCTGGGTCACGCTCTGGGCCCTGATCCTTGGCTTCGGCCTGTCGGGCGCCGTGCAGGCGTTCGTCTCGCGCTCGGAGATGGAGCAGCGGCTCGGCCGCCGCGGCCCGCGCGAGATCGGCCGCGCGACGCTCTTCGGCGCGGCCTCGTCGTCGTGCTCATACGCGGCGTCGGCGATGGCGAAGACGCTCTTCCAGCGCGGCGCGGACTTCGTCAGCTCGATGGTCTTCATGTTCGCGTCGACGAACCTCGTGGTCGAGCTCGGGATCGTGCTGTGGGTGCTGATGGGTTGGCAGTTCGCACTCGCCGAGTTCGTCGGCGGCGCGATCATGATCGTCCTCTTCGTGCTCCTCGCCCGGGTCGCGCTGCGACGGCGGGAGACCGAGGCGGCACGCGCGAGGCTCGGCGGCGGCGGTCACGAGCATGGTGCGGGAGCGTCGCGCGGCAGCTGGCGGGAGCGGCTGAGCTCGCCCGCGGGCTGGGCCGACGCGGCGAGCTACACGTTCGCCGACGCGAAGATGCTGCGGAAGGAGATGGCGGCCGGTTACCTCGTGGCCGGTTTTCTCGCCGTGCTCGTGCCGGTGAGCGTCTGGAACGACGTCTTCCTGACCGGGCACGGCTTCTGGACGTCGCTCCAGAACGTGATCGTCGGGCCGTTCATCGCGATCATCAGCTTCGTCTGCTCGGTGGGGAACGTGCCGCTCGCCGCCGCCCTCTGGCACGGCGGCATCAGCTTCGGCGGCGTCATCAGCTTCATCTTCGCCGACCTGATCACGCTGCCGCTCCTCCTCATCTACCGCCGCTACTACGGCCGGCGCCTGATGCTGAAGCTGCTCGCGACCTTCTGGATCGTGATGAGCGCGGCCGGGCTGATCGTCGAGTACCTCTTCCGCGGCCTCGGAATCGAGCCCACGCACCGACCGGCGCTCGTCGCCCCGACCGAGTTCAGCTGGAACTACACGACGTTCCTCAACATCTTCTTCCTCGTCGTCCTGGCCGGCCTCTGGTGGCTCGCGCGGAACCAACGTCGCCTCGGCGGCGGCGAGGGCTACGCCATCGATCCCGTCTGCGGGATGCAGGTGGAGGTGGCGAACACGGGGGCGCATGCGGAGTACGAAGGACAGGTGTTCCACTTCTGCTCGGACCACTGCCGCCACCGGTTCGAGGCCGACCCGCAGCGCTACGCGGAGCGCGAGCCCGAGCCGGCGACGCACGCCTCGGCGTAAGCCGACTGCTTCGCGCAGCAGCGCGTGAGTGTCGCGACGAAGGCACTCTCGGCGGGCGACAACGGCCGGCTGGTCAGCCGGGCGATGTGGAAGTCGCGCGTCAGTGGCGGGCGGCCCCGCAGGCGGAAGACGTCGAGCTCTCCGCGCTCCGTCTCCTCCGCGACGGCGTAGCGAGACAGGAAGCCGACGCCGAGACCCTCGCGGACGGCTCGTTTCACGGCTTCCGTCGAGCCGAGCTCCCACACGCGTGCCGGCTGGACGCCGATTCCCTGCAGCTCGCGCTCGACATACGCGCGCGAGCTCGAGTCGGGCTCGCGGCAGAGGAGCGTCACCTCCGCGAGCGCCTTCGGGTCGAGCGTCCCGTCATGTGTCTCGACGAGGCCTGCCTTCGCGACACCCACGATCTCGTCGGCGAGGAATGGCTCGAGCGCGATCCGCTCGTCTGCCTTGTCGACCCCTACGATCGCGAGCTCGATGCGCCCCGAGAGGAGGCGGCGGAGAATCTCGCCGCTCGCCGCGATCTCGATCTCGACATCTACGCCGGGATAGTCCCGCCGGAAGCAGCCGAGCGTGTCGGGCAGCAGATACGAGCCTGGCGCGGTGGAGGCGCCGAGCCGGATCGTGCCGGTCTGCAGGCCGGCGAGTGCAGTGAGCTCCTGTTCTCCGGCCGCCAGCATCGCGAGGGCCTGGCCGGCATGCGTCGCGAGCACGCGACCACCCTCGGTCAAACGGCTGCCCCGGCCGTTCCGCTCGACGAGACGCTGACCGGCGGCGGTCTCGAGCGTGCGGAGGTGCTGGCTCGCCGAGGGCTGCCCGATCCCGATGGCCTGCGCCGCGGCCGACAGGCTGCCGCGCCGGTCGATCTCGACGAGCAGCCGCATCCGCGTCGTGTCCCAGAGCTCGGAGAGGAGCGTCATAGCTATTGGCTCAGACGATACGTGCCATGGCGGATTTCGTCTAGCGCGATGCAGCGGTGGGCCGTACGGTCTCCGCATGACCGAGATCCGCGACTCCATCCTCGAGGTCAGAAGCGCCCTCGCCTCGAGGGCCGACGCCGGCCCTGCGCCCGATCGGCCGGCCGTCGCCGTGATCGAGGACGGTCTGCGCTGCCGCGCCGAAGGGGGTGACGGCTGGGCGGTTGTCACCGATATGCCGGGGGCGGTGGGCGGCGAAGGTGCCGCGCCCACGCCGGGCTGGCTGATCCGTGCCGCCCTGGCGTCCTGCGCCGCGACAACGATCGCGATGCGCGCCGCCGAGCTCGACATCGCCTTGACGGAGCTCGAGGTGACGGCCGAGAGCGAGACGGACATGCGGGGCCTCCTCGACGTTGGGGAGGACGTCGAGCCCGGACCGGTGGGCGCGCGGCTGCGGATCCGGCTGGCCGCGGTCGACGCCGACGAGCAGCAGCTCGAGGAGCTAGTCGAGTGGGCCGACAGCCATTCGCCAGTCGGCGACTGCGTTCGGCGAGCCGTGCCGGTCGAGCTAGAGATCACCACGGAATGAGCGACAGGGTTGTCATCAACCTCGCGACGGGCCTCGAGGACGCGGAGCGAGTGACCGTCGCCTTCCTCGTCGCATGCGCCGCCCTCGACAAGGGCAAGCAGGTCGCCACGTTCCTCACGAAAGAGGCCGTCCGGCTTGGGCTCACCGGCCAGGCCGAGGCAACGGCGTGCGACGGCTGTCCGCCGCTGTCGAAGCTCTTCCAGCAGTACGCAGACCGGGGCGGTGAGCTTCTCGTCTGCCCGATCTGTCTCAGCGCCCGCAAGCTCGACGAAGACGCCCTCGTGTCCAACGCCCGCCTCGCAGGAGCGACTCCACTCTGGGACTGGATCGGTGACGACGCAACCGTCTTCAGCTACTGAGCTCGACGTCGCTCTTCTGAAGAGCGAGATCCGGAAGAAGTACGCGTCGGTCTCGACCGAGCCCGAGCAGCACTTCGTCTTCCCGACGGGGGGCTCGTGGGCCGAGGACCTGTGCTATCCGGAGGAGCTTGCGAATGTGCCGGAGAGCGCCGTCCAATCGTTCGCGGGTGTGGCGAATCCGTTCTCGCTCGGCCGCATCGAACGGGGTGCGCGGGTCCTCGACCTGGGCTCGGGCGCGGGAACGGACTCGCTGGTCGCCGCTCAGATGGTCGGTCCGGGCGGACAGGTTACGGGCATCGACATGACGCCCGAGATGCTCGACAAGGCGCGGGCCGCCGCGGCCGAGATGGGCGCGACGAACGTCGAGTTCGTCGAAGCGGAGGCGGAGCGGCTGCCGTTCGCTGACGCGAGCTTCGACGTCGTGATCTCGAACGGCGTGATCGACCTCATCCCCGACAAGGACGCGGTCTTCGCGGAGCTCTTCCGCGTGCTCACGCCGGGCGGCCGGATCCAGATTGCGGATGTGACGATTCAGAAGCCGGTGAGCGAGGAGGGCAGACGTAACATCGACCTCTGGACCGGCTGAATCGCAGGGGCGCTGCTGGAAGCAGCGTACGCGAGGTTGCTGGAACGGCACGGGTTCGAGCGGATCGAGACCGGTCAGCTCGTCGATACGTACGCCCGCTCGAAGTTCGAGGACACACGCGAGAAGGCGCAGAAGTTCGGCGCGCGCGGCACGACCGTCAAGGCGTACAAGCCGCGGATGTAGGCGAGCCGCTGGGCTCCGCCGTCAGTCCTCGCCGAGCGCGATCACGACCGCGCCTTCCATGTCGCCGTCGTGCAGCGCCAGCTCGTCCCTGACTACCCCGGAGCAGCGCCGAACCAGCGCGCGCGCCGGGTCGAGGCGAACGCCTCCTTCTCGGCCGCAAGCTCCTCGGTCGGGCCGATCACCGTCGCGACCGGGGACGGGCCGCCGAGGAAGTTGGCCTGCACCTTCGCGACGCGCCCGCTGCCGAACTCGATGTAGCAGTTGCCCTCGCCCTCGTAGCGCCGACCGAGCGTCTCGCCGTGGAGCCGCGCCACGATGTCGTCGGCGACGACGCCCGCCGCGTTCTCGGCGAACACGCCCGCCTTCGCCATCGGGATGCCCACGACGTCGCCTACCGCGTAGACGTCCGGGAACGGCGTCATGAGGTTGTCGCGGTTCACCGCCACCCAGCCGCTCTCGGCCAGGCCCGACTCCTTGACCACAGCCGGCACGCGGTGGATCGGGATCCCGACGAACAGGTCGTACGGCAGCCGCTCTCCGCTCTCGAGCACGGCCTCCTTGTTCGCGACGTCGAGCGCGACGACCTTCTGCTGCGCCAGGTACTCGATGTCTCGCGCCGCGAGCTCGTCGAGGAAGCGCTGCGAGACCTCCGGCGTGACGGGAACCGGCGCGGACATCGGCGCGACGACCCGGATCTCCGTCTGCTCGCGGATTCCCCGCTCGACGAGCTGGTCGTGCAGCAGGAACGCGCCCTCGAACGGCGCCGGCGGGCACTTGTACGGCTGGGCGAGGACCCCGATCAGGATCGTCCCGCCGGTGAAGGCCGGCAGGGCGTCGCGCATCCGCTCGGCGCCGGCGATCGAGTAGGCCGAGCGCGACGACGAGAATGTCGGCGTCGTAGGAGCCCTGGTCGGTCGTCACGTGCCGGCCGGCGGGGTCGATCGCGGTCACTCGCTCTTGGCGGAACTCGACGCCCGGCTTCACGAGGTCCCGGTATCGCAGTTGCAGTGCGGACGTCTCGGCCTTGCCGAAGAGGATGTCGAGCTTCGAGAACCCGAACGTGAACGAGTCGTTCTGGTCGATCAGCGTGACGCGGACCTCGTCGGCGACCGAGTCGGAGAGCCGGCCCGCGAGCTCCAGGCCGCCGAATCCGGCTCCGAGGATCACGACGTGCTTCATGCTGCCCACCCTACGCTCTCCGCGAGGCGCGTTAGGCTCAATGGCGCCGATGGCGCGAACAGGGGACGCGGCGGGCGCACTCGAGCGGGGACGCGACGCGTACGCGGCCCGTGCCTGGGGCGACGCGTACGCGCTGCTCCAACGCGCGGACGAGGTGGAGGCGCTCGCGCCGCCGGATCTCGGACTCCTCGCGACCGCCGCGTTCATGCTCGGTCGCGACGAAGAGTGGGTGGCCGCCCACGAGCGCGCGCACCACCTCCATCTCGAGTCGGGTGAGGTCGAGCAAGCGGCGCGCGCTGCCTTCTGGATCGGGCTCAGCTTCGCCCTTCGCGACGAGCTGGGCCCGGCTGAAGGCTGGTTCGGCCGGGCGCAGAGGCTTCTCGAGGAGCGCGGCGCCGACTGCGTCGAGCAGGGTTTCCTCCTCGTCCCGTACGGTCTCGGCCTCCTCTCCGCCGGCGATGCAGCTGCGGCGGGATCCGTCGCCGCGGATGCCACCGCTTTGGCGCGACGGTTCGGAAATCGCGACCTATTCGCGCTCTCGGTGCTCCTGCAGGGGCAGGCCGCGGCGGTAGAGGCTCGTGTCGCGGAGGGTCTCGCGCTCCTCGACGAGGCGATGGTGGCCGTGACGACCGAGGACCTGTCGCCGGTCGTCTCCGGCATCGTCTACTGCGCCGTCATCCTCGCGTGCCAGGAGGTCTTCGAGCTTCGGCGCGCCCGTGAGTGGACGCTGGCACTCGACCGCTGGTGCCGGCAGCAGCCGGACATGGTCGCCTTCACAGGGCGCTGTCTCGTCCACCGCGCCGAGATCCTGCAGCTCGGCGGATCGTGGCCGGACGCCCTCGAGGAGGCGCGTCGAGCCGGCCGGCGCTTCGTCGAGACCAACAACCCGACCGCGGGTCTCGCCCTCTATCGCGAGGCCGAGCTCCTCCGGCTCCAGGGCGAATTCGACAGCGCCGAAGAGGCCTACCGCGCCGCGAGCGCCGCTGGGCGGGAGCCGCAGCCGGGGCTCGCCCAGCTGCGGCTGGCGCAGGGGCACGCCGATGCGTCCGTGGCCGCCATTCGCCGTGCCGCGGCCGAGCGCTCCGATCTCCTGCGCCGCGCAGAGCTGCTTCCGGCGTACGTCGAGATCATGCTCGCGGCCGGGGAGTTGGACCAAGCGCGTGTTGCCTGCAACGAGCTCGAGACGGTCGCGGCACGGTACTCGAGCGCGATGCTCGACGCGATCGTTGCGTATGAGCGGGGCGCCGTCGAGTTGGCGGCAGGCGACGCGCCGCGCGCTCTCGAGCTCCTGCGCCGCGCGCTCGACGCATGGCGGACGCTCGACGCTCCGTACGAGGTCGCGAGAACGCGCGTGCTGATCGGCGAGGCATGCCGGGCGCTCGATGACACCGACGCGTGCACGCTCGAGCTCGAGGCCGCGCTGGCCGACTTCGTCCGGCTCGGCGCCGTCCCCGACGCCACACGCGTGGAGCGGCTGCTCGGCCGTCCGGAGGACGGTGCGGGGCACGGGCTCTCGCCGCGCGAGCTCGAGGTCCTGCGCCTCGTAGCGGCGGGGAAGAGCAACCGCGAGATCGCGGCGGCGCTCGTGATCAGCGAGCACACCGTCGCCAGGCACGTCCAGAACATCTTCGGGAAGCTCCGCGTCTCCTCCCGAGCCGCGGCGACGGCGTTCGCCTTCGAGCACGACCTCGTCTGACGGCTGGTCCGAATTGACCACGCCGCGCCCGGCGAAAGTTGGTGGATTCGGCCGATGCGCGCCAGCCATGCGCCTCCTACCGTCGGTGAGGTCGGAAGCGAATCGAGGAGGCACACGCGATGCAGTCGAGCGAACAGACGGATGTCCTGATCATCGGGGCGGGCCAGTCGGGGCTCGCGCTCGGTTACCACCTGAAGCGGCGAGGGCGGCAGGTCTTGCTCGTCGACCGCAACCACCGGGTCGGCGACAGCTGGCGCGCGCGGTGGGACTCGCTGAAGCTGTACTCGCCCGCGAGTCGCGACGGGCTGCCGGGGATGCCGTTCCCGGCCGGCAAGACCTCGTACCCGACCAAGGACGAGATGGCGGACTACCTCGAGGCCTACGCCGAGCGCTTCGAGCTCCCCGTCCGGCTCGGAACCGCGGTCGACGCGTTGACGCAGGAGGACGGCCGCTTCGTCGCAGAGACCGGCGACTCGCGCATCGAGGCCGACACGGTCGTCGTAGCGTCCGGTGTGTTCGAGAAGCCGCGAGTCCCTGCCTTCGCGGACGAGCTCAGCCCCACGATCACGCAGCTGCACTCGAGCGCCTACCGGAACCTGTCGCAGCTCCAGGACGGGCCGGTGCTCGTCGTCGGCGCGAGCCACTCGGGCGCGGACATCGCCTACGAGGCCGCCTCACGCCACGAAGTCGTGCTGTCGGGGCGCGACACCGGCCAGCTGCCGGCGCCGATCGAGACGAGGCGCGGCCGCATGCTCTTCGGCGGTCTGTTCTTCGCCGGCACGCATGTCCTGACCGTCGACACGCCCATGGGCCGGAAGATGCGGCCACACATCCGGCACGGCGGGGCGCCGCTCCTGCGTTTCCGGCGTTCCGATCTTCGTCGGGTGGGGGTGGAGCGGGTGCTCGAGCGGACGGCGGGAGTCGAGGACGGCCTGCCGGTGCTCGACGGCGGCCGCGTCCTCGACGTCCGGAACGTCGTCTGGTGCACCGGATTCCGTCCCGACTTCGGCTGGATCCGGCTCCCGCTCGAGATCGGCGACGACGGCTATCCGGTGCAGTACCGCGGTGCGAGCACCACGCCCGGTCTCTACTTCGTGGGCCTGCCGTTCTTGCACTCGTTCGCCTCGATGCTGATCGGCGGCGCGGGGCGCGACGCCGAGCGCGTCGCGGAGCAGATCGCGGCGGCGTCGGAGTCGCGCCGCTTCCTCATCTGGAACGGCGCGATCGACGCGGTCGAGGCGGACGCGCGCTGATCGTCGACTAGCCCGGCTTGTGTCCCTCGAGCCACGCGCCGCCGACCGTTTGGTACTCGGCCTTGGTCAGCTTCACGACTTCACGACAGCCGCACTCACAGGGGAACCCGATTTCTCGCTCGTCTCGCGTGCGTCTCCTCCTGCCGAGCTCCATGAGGGCGATCGCCACCCCCAGTGCGACGATCCCGACTACCCCGGCCAGTTGAGGCCAGGTCAGGGGCGGCGAGTGCGCCGTGTCCACCCAGTGCGGGCCGCCCCACGAGAGGTCGTAGGGGTAGTGATGGTAGGCGTGCGCCCACAAGGTCCACGCGATCCAGCGGCTCGTGCCGTAGAAGAACGCCGCGCGGTACACGACGAGCAACGCACCGGCCGAGACGACTCGGTTCGCGACGGACCAGGACCTGTCGGCCGTGTAGATGTGCTGCTCGAAGTACGAGCGTGTGAGGACGCGCCAGCTGAAAAGGCCGTACACGATCCAGACTGCGTCCCAGGCACCACCCAGGCCGCTGAAATAGGCGGCGCCGTCGCGCAGGCGGCCGGTCTGTCCGGCGTAGGCCCACGCGTTGAGGTGGATGTGGACGGTCCAGGGGAAGAAGAGCATCGTCCCGACCGTGTCGCCGGTGTCGGTGAGCGCGTGCGCCCATTGGCCGATCAGGAAGCTGATCGCCCAGATCTTGCTGTCGAAGATGCGCCACACGAGGAGGGCGAGGACGCCGCCGAAGAGCAGTGAGTGCGTGAAGCCGACGCCGGGCCAGCCCCGGTGGAACTGCGCGGGATCGGCCGCCTTCAGCTTCAGGCCGCCGATGGAAATCCCGTACACGAACCACTTGGTCATCAGGTCGGGGGCCCACGAGCCGATCGCGAGTGGCACGTATGCGAGCTTCAGCCGCGAGTGGCGCTGGATCGCGTACGGCTCGACATCGTGCGCCGCCCAGCTCAGAAGATCCTCCAGATCCTCCGCACCCCGGCGGGGACGAGCCAGGCGACGAGCAGCAGGTAGACCAGCGCGACGAAGAAGGAGAGCAGGAAGTCCGTGAACCAGACGCCGATGGCCACGTAGACGGCGGAGGCCGCGGCGTAACCCAGCGCGACCGCGAGCTGACGTCTCGACGGCATCGCCCTGGCAGTATCCCTCGCCGACCGGCCACTGTCAGCGCCTTACGCGCGGGGGAGCGCTGTCAGCGCGGTCGCTCGCCGAGCATCCAGCGGTGGCCCTCGGGATCCTCGATGCGGCACTGGCGGCCGTGAGACGTGTCCTCCGGCTCGGTGAGGATGCGCGCGCCGGCGGCACGCGCCCGCTCGGCGAGAGCGTCGATGTCGTCCACCGCGAGCCAGACACCGTCGACGATCCACGGGACGTCGTACATCCGCGCCGCCGCCTCGCACTGCTCGCGCAGGTGGAGCGGGTTCAGATAGCCGTCGGGATGGCCGAGGTAGACGAGTCCGTCGCCGCTGCGCAACGTGACGTGACCGACCTCGCCGTCCTCCTCGAGCCGCTCGACCTCCTCGAATCCGAAGGCGCGCACGAGCCAGTCGGCGGCCGCGCCGGGGTCCTCGTAGCCGATGAAGGGGACGATGTCAGCCAACGGACGCCTCCTCCGCCAGCGGCTGGGCGAAGTACCACTCGTGGCCCTGCGGGTCGACGCAGCCGTACCGTCGGTGGCCGTAGTCCTGATCGGTTGGCTCCTCGATGATTCGCGCCCCCGCGTTCTTCGCTCGCGCGTGGTGGCTGTCGACGTCGTCGACAACCACATACATGAACGACGTCTTGCCCGCGCCGCTCGGGTTGCTGAATTCGTCCAACGGCTGGCCGAGGTAGATCAGGCCGCCGTCGGGCGCGACCTCGAGCTCGGCGTGCATCCCGCCGGCGCTCCCGGTCGTCCGCATCTCGCGAAACCCAAACGCCGTCGTGAGGAAGTCGATCGCGGCCGCGCCGTCCTCGTAATAGAGATATGGGATGACTCGTTGTTCCATGGCGCGCAGGCTAGGCCGCCTGCGCCACCGTGTCTTGGAGAAATGTTTCCGGCGTCCGGCCGGTGATCCGGCGGAACTCGGCGATCAGGTGCGACTGGTCCGAGAAGCCGCACTCGAAGGCGAGCTCTCCCCACTGCATCGTCCCGGCGAGCTCGCGAGCATGCTCGAAACGGAGGAGCCGGGCGACCGCCTTGGGCGGCAGCCCGATCTCGTCGCGGAAGCGGGCGACGATCCGCTTGCGGCTCCAGCCCAGCTCGGCGGCGAGCGTCCCGACCGGGACGCGACCGTGCGTCGCGTGCAGCCGCCGCCACGCCCACGCCACCTCGCGAGAAGGGCGCGCGTCGGCGAGCCGCGGCGCGAGCGCGCCATCGAGCAGAGCGAAGCGGGCGTCCCAGCCGGGGGTGTTCGCGAGGCGCTCGACGAGGAACGGATCCAGGATCTGCTCGGCGGGTACGGCCAGGCCGGCCAGCTCGTGGAGCGGCACGCCGACGAGAGCCCGCGCGGCGAGGGGGTCGAGGTTGACCTGCATGCCGAGCGAGCGGCCGGGGTGCTCGGTCGTCACCTGCCGGTCGTGCAGCCCGGCGACGAACGAGGTGTGCCGCGCGCCGTCGATCAGCCAGTGCTCCTCGAACGTGAGGATGACGACGACATCCGTGCCCGGGCCCTCGCGCTGGCGCACCGGCTCGGGTGTCTCCACTTCGAAGCCGTAATACGACGTCACGCCCGCGAGCGGCGGTGCCGGATCACGCCGGATTAGCATGGCGCGCCAAAACTACACGAGGTCAGTTGCTGCTTCGGCGAGCGTGGCGACGGGCCCGACGCAGACGTCCTCGGCCTCGAATAGTTCCAGCCACTCGGCGAGTGGGCGTGCCCTGAAGATCGCCGCGAACTCGACCGCGAGTGCCTCCTGGTCGGCGTCGAACTGGCTGTCCGCCAGCTCCGGCCGGTCCAGCAGCTCCGTCAGACGCCGGAAGAAGGCCGGCTCGAGCGCGCCGACGGTGAGATGGCGTGCATCCGCGGTCTCGTAGATCCGGTAGCAGGCGAGGCCGCCGGTGAGCAGGCGCGGCACGCCGTCGCCGCCGAGCCGGTGCGCGACGAGGCGGTGCGAGCCGTGCGTCATCGAAACGACCACTTGGCCGCCCTTGCCCGTGCGTTCACGCTCGAGCAGCGCGGCGAGGATCTTCGTCACGGCGCCGAGCGCGCCAGCCGCGAAGTCGGCGATCTGGACGGGCGGCAATCCCGGAGCGGTGTCCCAAAGCGCGCCGGCCCAGCCGAGGTAGTTCAGGTCGTGGCCCGCGCGCTGCTCGTGACGGCCGTCGAGGCCGAAACCCGTGATCGAGCAATAGACGGTGCGTTCCGGCACGTGCTCGGGGCCGATGCCGAGCCGCGACGCGACGCCGGGGCGAAACGACTCGAGCACGACGTCGGCCCCGAGCAGGAGCTCGAGGGCTAGGGCCGAGTCCTGCTTCAGGTCGAGCTCGACCGACTCCTTGCCCGCGCGGAGCGCCGCGTCCCAGGCGGGGGCGGTGCTGCGCATCGGATCGCCGCCAGGCGGCTCGACGCAAACGACCCGCGCCCCGAGCTCCAGCAGCTCGCGAGACGCGAAGGCGCCAGGCAGGTAACGACTGAAATCCACGACCAGCATCCCGCCCAGCGGTTGCATCCCATCGAACCTACCACCGGCGGTCGGGTTTGACTGTCGGTTCAAAGAGGTGTTGGATACGCGCCGGCTCTGCGATTCCAGCCGCTGCCTTGCCCGGTCGGCGGCCCGCAAGGAGAGGGGAGAACATGCCTGTCCCGCCCACCGCCGTCCGTCGAATGGTCGGCCTGATCGCGGCCGTACTCGTCGTCGCCCTCATCGCAGCGATCGGCGCCGGAGCGACGTCGGCCGCTCCTGTCAATGGGTCCGATGCGAACGGCACCTATCTCGCGCTCGGTGATTCGGTGGCCTTCGGCTACGTGCCTCCAAACGCCGTCCCGGCGCCGAAGTATCTCGATGCCCATTCGTTCGTCGGCTACCCGGAGTACCTCGCCCAGCAGCTGAACGAGCGCGTCTCGAACGCGTCGTGTCCGGGTGAGACGAGTGCGAGCTTGCTCGTCGCAGGCGCTCAGAGTAACGGCTGCGAGAACTCGCCCGGATCGTCCGTCGGTTACTCGACGCTCTATCCGCTGCACGTCCAGTACCAGGGGACGCAGATGGCATACGCGCTCCACTATCTCGCGGTGCACAAGCACACGCAGCTGATCACGATCAACATCGGCGCCAACGATGCCTTCCTCTGTCAGGAGACGACGCCCGATCACTGCAGCTCGCCGCTCGAACTCGCCGGCGTGGCGAACGAGATCGCCGCCAATCTCACGACGATTTTCCACGACCTGCGCGTTGTCGCCGGCTACAGCGGTCCAATCGTCGTGCTGACGTATTACTCCTTGAGTTACAGCAATCCGGCGGTGCTGGCGGGTGCCCAGTTCCTCGACTCGGTGCTCGCGGGCGTCACGACGGCGAACGGCGGGATCGTCGCCGACGGACTCGACGGCTTCAAAGGGCCGTCGCTCAGCTTTGGCGGCGACCCTTGTGCTGCTGGACTGCTGATCAAGCTGCCGGACGGCACGTGCAACATCCATCCGTCGCCGACCGGTCACCGGCTGCTCGCGGCGGCGATCGCCGAGGCGATCGGAGCATGAGCGATCTGCGGCGGGGCGGCTCGTCCGCCGCCCCGCCGCAACGAATGGTCAGCTCGCCGGCTTGATCGTGCCGAAGAGCCCGTCGGCCTCGTCGTTGATGCCGGCAGTGAAGAACAGGGTCTGCTGGTCGCCGTTCGCGCCACCGTTGCCGAACTCGAGCGCCCAGAGCCCGTCGATCGAGAGCTTGCGGTGGTTGACGTGGAGCGTCCCGCGGTGCTCGAAGTGGCCGTTCGGCATCTCCGCGTAGGCGTTGATTTGCCCATCGCCGAAGTTGCCTACCAGCAGATCGCCGCCGAAGCGGCCGAACGACCCCGGTGCCATGGCGAGGCCCCACGGTGCGTTCAGCTGTCCGCGTCGGGCGACCCGACCGAGGAACTTCCCATCGAGGTCGTACGCGTCGACGATGCCGAGCCCCCGCCCGTGCGCCTCGTCCTCCGATCCAGCCTCTTGCTTGGCGTACGTCACGAAGACCCTGTCGTCGATCGTCTGGATCCCGAACGGCCCGTAGTGCTTCGGGAGCCTCGGGTCGACGAAGGCACCGGGCGTGTTCACCGGATTCCAGCTGCCGTCGAACACGTCAACGCGGCTGTGCCCGGTCCCCTGGGCGAAGTCCGTGGCGTAGAGCCGCGGCCCGGAGGCGCCGTTCGAGATGGCGAGACCCTTGAACACGGCCCCCGACGACGGCACTGTCACGAGCGCGGCCGTCGAGCCGATGCGCCACGCGCTGATCGTGCCGTCCTCGCCGTCGAAGATGAAGTTCGACGTCCCGAGCGTGCCCGGGCTTGCCGTTGTCCCGACCTGGAACTGGCCCGCAATCCCGGAGAACACCGCTCCGGTCGGATCGCCGGGAACGCCCTGCGCGGGCAGGCCGCCGATGTCGACCCGCACCCCCGCGCCCGTGTAGACCGACGTGCTGGCGGTGCCGTTGTTTGCGATCCACCACGGACTCGTGGCGCTACGCGCGAGCCCCCAGGTGTTCTGCAGATTCGAGTCCGTGGCCGGTGCGAGGCCTGGCACGTCGGACGCGAGCGGCGTGACCGTGTAGTGGTTGCCCGGTGGCGCGGCCGGAGCGGCGCCGACTGCGAGCAGAGCTGCTGCGAGCGTGGCCGCGAGCGCGGCCGGTATGAGACGTTGCATGGTCCCCCCTTCTTGGTTCGCTCGGCAGGACCTACGCTGACCCCGGGAACGCGGTTTTGCCCCCTCTCGCATTCCCCGCCGGATACAACTCGATGCCGTTCCTCCATTACCTGATGTGAAACACGTGACCGACCGGACCGACGCCGAGCTCATCCAGGCGACGGAGTCGGAAGCCGCCGCGTTCGCCGAGCTCTACCGGCGGCATGCCTCGACGGTGCACGCCTGGTTCCGCCGCCGCCTCGAGTGGGCGGCGAGCGACCTGACCGCGGAGACGTTCGCCCAGGCGTGGCTCTCTCGCCGGAGCTTCCGCGACGACGCCGACGGCTCGGCGCTCCCCTGGCTCTTCGGGATCGCACACAACGTCGCACGCGAGTCCGCCCGCCGGAACGACGTGGAGACGCGGGCACGCCGCCGGCTCGGGCTCCCCACCGACCTCGCCTCGGAGGATGGCTACGCCGCGGTCGAGGAACGGCTCTCGCCGCGTGCGGCGCTCGCGGACGCCCTCGAGTCGCTGACCGAGCAGGAGCGCGAGGCGCTCGAGCTTCGAGTCGTGGACGAGCTGCCCTATGCGGACGTCGCCTCGCATCTCGGCGTCCGCCCGGCCGCGGCCCGGTTGCGTGTCTCGCGGGCGCTCCGGCGCCTCTCCGCCCTGCCCCTGAAGGAGGACACGTGAACGCTCTGCCGCCCACCCTCGACCGGTTCGGAGCCGAGCTCGAAGACGCCGTGCGCCGCGACCTCGGCACCAGGCGCAGGCGCCGCCGGATGATCCGCGGTGCTGTCGTCCTGGCGGCCGCCGCAG
>WNGD01001189.1_pt1 | contig 28552 bp, 33 predicted proteins | sample 5400671 | NCBI WGS metagenome assembly WNGD01 (sample SAMN13153369, study PRJNA577476) | soil metagenome | isolation source: 40 cm soil or saprolite under grassland replicate 2 | place: USA:California | collected 2016-06-15
GAGATCGGGTCGCTCGAGGTGGGGAAGCGCGCCGACCTCGTCCTCTTCGACCTCGACCACCACGAGTGGACGCCGTACGACGACCCGCTCCAGGCGCTCGTCTGGTCGGTCAGCGCCGCGAGCGTGGCCGAGACGTGGGTCGATGGGCGGCCGCTGTACCGCGACGGACGTGTGGTCACGCTCGAGGAACGCGAGGTGCGCGCCGAGGCGCGCGAGCGAGGCGCCGACATCGTCCGCCGTGCGGGCCTCGACCGCTCGTCCACCCCCGTGACGACGACGCTCTACGACTGAGGTGGGCGAGCTCGGACCGGTCGCTCTCCCGGGCGCGGACGGCGCATTCCTGCTGGAGCTGGCAGGCGGCCGGATCTCGTCCGTCCTCCCGACGGCGGCCGAAGCTACGCGCGTGGCCCTGCCCGCCTTTGCCGACCTACACGTTCACGCCGACCGCGCATTCGCCCGGGGGCCGCGGCCTCCACGGTCGCTCGCGGACGCGGTCGAGCTCGTCCGTGAGATCAAGCTCGCCTCGACGGAGGAGGCGGTCTGCGAACGGGCGACGCGCCTCTTCGAGCGGGCGCTGGCGCACGGGTCGCTGCGAGTGCGTACGCACGTCGACGTGGACGAGGTGATCGGCGAGCGCGGCCTGCGGGGTGTCCTGGCCGCGCGCGAGGCCGTCGCCGGGCGCGTCGACGTCGAGATCGTCGCCTTCGCGACCAAGTTCGCCGACCCGACCACGCCCGACGGCGAGGCGCGCCTACGGGCGGCCGCGGATGCGGGCGCCGACCTTCTCGGCGCGGTTCCTGCTTTCCACGCCGACGCGGTCGCGTCGATCGCGCGGGTACTCGACCTCGCCGCGGAGCTCGGGCTCCCGGCCGACCTGCACGTCGACGAGGCGTCGGCGCCGGACGCTTTCGTCCTCGAGGCGCTGGCCGACGCGACGCTGGCGCGCGGGCTCGAGGGGCGCGTGACCGCGAGCCACACCTGCGCACTCGCGACCGTGGACGATCCGACCGCCCGCCGGACGATCGCGAAGCTCGCCGAGGCACGAATCACGGTGATCGCGCTGCCCGCGGTGAACCTCTTCCTGCAGGGCCGCGGCGAGGCGACGCCGCGGGTGCGCGGGCTCACCCTCGTGCGCGAGCTGCTCGCGGCGGGGGTGCAGGTTCGCTTCGGGAGCGACAACGTGCGCGATGTCTTCTACCCCTACGGCGACGCCGACCCGCTCGAGGCGGCCTGGCTCGCCGCCGTCTCCGCCCACGTGGACGACGAGGTCGCGCTGCTCGCCGGCGTCTGCGACGGTCGGACGGGGCTCGACGTCGGCGACCCGGCCGACTTCGTCCTCGTGGACGCGACCTCCCTCGACGACTCGCTCGCGCGGCGACCCGGCGGCCGCACGGTCGTGCGGGCGGGCGCGGTTGCCTACGGTCGCGGGGTCGGCCCGCCGCCGGCGTAACGGCACCGCAGGAAGAGGTGGTCGTCCGCTCGACGAACGCTCAGGAGACGGGAACGCGGTGCCCCATCAACCCCGAAGCGGACGCCTTCCACGAGGCTGGGTCGCCGCGGCCCGGAGATACCGTCGTCGCCGAGCACGATCGGCGCGAGTGTCACGAACTCGTCGCACTGCAAGCGGGCGCGAAGCAACGAGCCGTAGAGGCGCGGGCCTCCCTCGCACAGCAGCCGCTCGACCCCGAAGCGCGCCGCCAACGTTTCCGCCAGCAAGCGGAGATCCACTTCCTCGTCGCCGAGTGCGAGCAACTCGACGGACGCGGCGACGCTCCGCGAATCGGCTTCGACCGCGCGCGCGCCGCTCGTCGTCGTCGCGATCACCACCTCCGCGGCCGGGTCGCCGAACACCGCGGCATGCCAGGGTAAGTCGCCGCGGAGCGAGACGAAGACCACGAGCGGAGCCGGCCGTCGACCTTCCGCACGGCGCAGCGCGGCGAAGGCTTCCGCATCGGTCGGGCAGATGAACTCGGCCGTCCAGAGATGCTCGGGCTCGGACGCAAGCGTCCCGTCGCCCATCATCACCGCATCGGCACGAGCACGCAGCAGCCCCATCAGCCATTGGTCGTGGGCGTCGAAACCCGACACGTCCCCGCCCCCGAGGTGCCCCGGATCCGAGAATGAGACGCGGCCGTCGCGGGCGACGCAGAAGTTGACGTAGATGTACTGATCTCCCTGCGGCAGCGGCCAGTCTCCGCCGTACACCGCGCGGAAGGGCTCGGGGAGCCGCAGGCCGTCGCCGTCGTCCTCGTCGAGGAGAACCTCGAACCAGCCCTGCGGCGCCGCCGGCACCGTCACGAGCGGGCGTCTCCGGCCGGAGCTTCGACGGATCCGCCCAGGTCGAAGTACTCGCGCCACGACGCGATCTTTCCGTCGACGAGGTCGACGATGATCGCGTCGTGGGTGAGCCCGCGAACCCCGTCGCTTCGCCTCGTCACCTCCCAGTCCCACTCGATCGCCACCTTCGCGCCGTCCGAAGATGAGAAGACGTTGAGGACGGTGACGCGGAGGTCTGCGTAGTGGGCATGGAACTCGGTCAGCTCGCGCTCGAGGTCGCCCGCGGCGACGCGGCCGGCGGGAGAGACGAGCTCGCCGTCGGGAAGCCAGTCCGCCGCGCCCAGCTCCCAGTCGTTGCGCTCCCAGGAGCGAGCCTGCCGGTCGACGAGGTCGAGGATCGCGCGCGGGGCCTCGCTGCTCATGCCATGGCGGTCGAGCGCGGAACGTCGGCTGCCGGCACGTCGGGCCGGCGCTCGCGACGGATCTCGAAGTACCACGGCAGCATGAGCCGTTCGATGGTGGTGACGAGCGTGAACATGCCGATGCCGATCACGGACAGCAGCGCGATGACGGCGAACATGTCGGATGTCGCCGACTGATTGTTGAGCACGAGGATCTCGTAACCGAGCCCGGAGTTGGCGCCCACCCACTCACCGAAGACGGCGCCGAGCACCGAAAACGCGGCACTCACCTTCAGGCCTGAGAAGACGAAGGGGAGCGCAGCGGGGATGCGGGCCAGTCGAAACCGCTGGACGCTGGACGCCCCAAGTGTCCGCAGGAGGTCGAGAAGCTCCGGCTCGACGGCGCGCAAGCCGTCGATCGTGTTCACGACGATCGGGAAGAAGCACACGAGCGCGATCACCATCAGCTTGGGCCGGATGTCGAATCCCGTCCAGAGGACGAAGATCGGTGCGACCGCCGGAATCGGCACCATCTGGGACACGACGAGCCACGGGTAGAGCGCACGCTCGATCATCCGCGACGAATGGATGAGCATGGCGAGGCCGACGCCGAAGACGACCGCCAGCAGATAGCCGTAGACGATCTCTCTGATCGTGACCCAGGCGTCCGATGCGAGGAGGCTCCGGTCGGACCAAAGCGCCGAAGCTACCTGTGTCGGCGCCGGGAGGAGGATCTCGTTGATGTTCGAAAGGGCCACGTACAGCTGCCAGCCTCCGAGAACCGCGATCGCAACGGCGAGCGGCAGGAGGATTCGCTCGACCCATGTGCGCACCCGACGCGGCTCGCGCCGAGCCGATCGACGCCGGGCCCAGCCGGTGGGCGCCGGCCGCACCTCGTTCACGGCTGCGCCCCGCTCAACGCGGCCCGGGTGCCATGGAGCGGCTCGAGCAGGCGTTGCTTGAGCTCCATGAACCGCGGCGTCGCGATCACCGAGAGCGGTCGCGGTCGGGACAGCTCGACGTCGACTTGGAGAACGACCCGCCCCGGACGTCCCGACAGCACGTAGACGCGGTCGGAGAGATAGACGGCTTCTTCGACGTCGTGGGTGACGAAGACGATCGTCTTGCGGTCGGCCTGCCAGATCTCCAGCAACCACGCCTGCATCTCCTGCCGAGTCAACGCGTCGAGCGCTCCGAACGGCTCATCGAGCAGCATGACCTCGCGGCCGGCGAGGAACGTGCGGAGAAGGGCGGCACGCTGCCGCATGCCGCCCGACAGACTCGTCGGCCAGCGGCGCTCGAACCCCATGAGACCGAACCGGGGGAAGTCCTCGAGTGCGCGCTTGCGGGCCTCACGACGTGACATCCCCGCTATCTCGAGACCCAAGGTCGTGTTGTCGAGTACCGACCGCCAAGGCATCAGGTGATCCCTTTGCGGCATGTATCCAAAGACTCCGAGCAGTCGGTCGGCAGGCTCGCCGTCGAGCAGCACCCGGCCGCTCGTCGGCTCGACGAGGCCGGCCAGGATGTTGAACAGCGTCGACTTGCCGCACCCCGACGGGCCGACGATCGAGACGAACTCGCCTTCGCTTGCCTCGATGTCGATCGCCTCGAGTGCTCGGACATCCCCGCTGCCAGTTCCGCTACCGCGGAAGACCTTGGAGATGCTCTCGGTCTGGAGCTTGGCCTGCACGAGACCGACGCGCGCCTCGCTAGCGCTTCGGCAGGAACTCGTTCGTCGCGGCTTTCTGCGCGGGAACGGGTTTCTTGATCAGTCCGTTCTTGACGAGGAACGCCGAGAGCTTCGTGAGATCGCCGAGATTCACCTGTCCGTACCGCGACGCCCCGTCCTTGAAGAGCGGCAGGATCGCCTTGAGCGCAGCCTTCGTCGGAGCCGCTTTCACAGCCTTGTTCAGCCCGAGGAACGCGTTCACGGCTGCGGTCGGGTTCTTGAGCGTGTCCTCGTAGCCATGAACGGTCGCGTCCGTGAAGGCGCGGATCAAGTCAGGGTCTTGAGCGATACGGGCCTGGGTCGCATAGAACAGGAGGCTCGGGTACCTGGGCCCGCCGAACCGGTCGATCCGCATGAAGCGGAGATGCGTACCACTCTCGACATCCGCCTGGATTGCGTCCGTCCAGTACCCGGTAAACGCGTCGATCTTGCCGGCGACGAGGTACTTGGCAAAGTCGAACCCCGTCGTGACGAGCTTCACCTTGCCCGGATCGCCCCCGGAGTGTCTCACCATGGTCACGAGGAACGCCTTGTTCGACGGTGATCCGGGCGTTGCGACCTTCCTTCCGGTCAACTGCTTCGGTGACGTGATATCGGACGACTTCAGAACGGCGATCCCGGCGAGAGGCGTTTGGAGCGTCGCCAGGAATCCCTCGTACTTGGTCCCCTTGTCGACGAACGTCAGCAGGTCGACGGCATCGGCCATCCCGATGTCGGCCTTTCCTGCGCTGACGAGGCGCGCATAGTCGCCCGCCGAGGTCGGCTGGACGATCCGCAGATCGATGTTGTTCTTCTTGTAGTACCCCGCCTTGACCGCCTGATAGATGCCGACGTGATACGGGCTCGGAATGAAGTCGAGCATCAACGTGAGCTTCCGCGGCGACGCCGTTTCGGCGCCGCTGCCGGCGCTGGTGGCGAGGGCCGCGACCAAGGCGGCAACCAGTGACAGGACGACGTACGAACGCCGCCGTCCGCGACCACCCAACCGAGCACTCATGCTCATCGTCTCCTCCTCCGCTTCCGGGAGAGTCGCGAGGAACGCACATCCGGCCAATTGGTCAGACGTATGATGACTGGCGGACATTACAAGACGAGCGCGTCAGGCGCCATACGGGGAACGGCCCGGCCGCGTCACGCAGCCGCCGTGCCCGGAGGCGTCCGGGTCGACCTCACCGCCCTCGAACACAACGCGGCCGCGCGACACCGTGGCGACCGGCCAGCCCCGGAGCTTCCACCCCTCGTAGATGCACGTGCCCTTGCCGTCGTGCACGACCTCGCGCTCCTCGTCCAGGTCGACCAGGACGAGGTCGGCGTCGGCGCCGACCGTGAGCGAGCCCTTGCGCGGGTAGAGCCGGAAGCGGCGCGCCGGTGTGTAGGAGTTCATCTCCACCAGGCGCGACAGCGGCAGCCCGCGGTTGTGCACGCCCTCGTTCAGCAGGAGCGGCAGCTCCCAGGGAAACGAGACGATGCCCGGCTTCTCCTTCCAGAGATCCTTCCCCTCCTTCGGGAAGAACGGCACGTGGTCGGAGCCGAGGCTGCGCACCGTGCCGGCGAAGATGCCGCGCCACAGCCCCTCGACCTCGTCCCGGTCTCGCAGCGGCGGCGAGATCTTCGCGCGCATGTCGAGGTCGGGGTCGTAGCAGGAGCGCGTCAGGTAGTGCGGGCACGTCTCGATCGTCACGTCGACCCCACGCGCCCGCGCGGCCTCGGCGATCACAGGCCCCTGCCCGACGGTCGTGTGCACGACGTAGAGCGGGCAGCCCGTCAGCTCGGAGAGGAAGATCATGCGGCCGATCGTCTCCTCCTCGCAGAACGCCGGGCGCGACTCCGTGTAGGCGCCGAGGTCCTGGCGGCCGGTCGCGATCAGCTCCTCCTTGAGCCAGGTGGCGATGCCTGTGTTCTCGCAGTGGACGGAGACGACGCCGCCAGGGATCGTCGCGGCCTTCCGCATCGTCGCGTAGACCCAGCCGTCGGTCGCAGGCACGATGCCGATGGGGTTGTCCGGCTCGTAGCCGAAGTACAGCTTGAACGAGCGCACGCCGGTCTCGGCCACGATCGCGTCGAGCTCGTGGATGTGCTCCTCGCGCTGGATGCCGAAATGGAAGCCGAAGTCGATGTGGACGTTCTCCTCGCCGACCGCCGAGCGCTCCCGGTAGAAGGGGATGTACGACGGCTCCTTCGTGCGGATGTAGAGCAGGATCGTGGTGATGCCGCCGCGCGCCGCCTGTGCCGTCTCGGTACGCATGTCCTCGTCGTAGGGGTAGTTGACGCCGAGGTGGCAGTGCGGGTCGATCACGCCGGGCATCAGCACCCGCCCATCCGCGTCGATCTCACGCGCGCCCGCCGGGAGCGCGTCGTCGGCGCCGACCGCGGCGATCGTCTCGCCGGAGACGGCAACGCCGCCGTGGAACTCACCCAGATGCGTGATGACCCTCGCGTTACGGATGACGACATCGGCCTTCACTCGCGTCCCTCCTCGATCGCCTCGATGCGCTTGCGGATTCCCTGCCACTGGCTCGCCCCGACGGTGACAGGCGCGCGCCGCCCCAGCCCGCGCGCCCAGACCGCAACCAGTCCGAGCTTCCGGGCCGCGTCGAGGTCGACGCCCCCGGGCGGCGCCGCGAGATCCATCGCGAGCGACCCGGGTTCCATCCCGGCGAGCGCCTCGCGCCCGACCACGGCCGCGGGGACCGTCGAGAAGAGCATCGCCGACCGCGCGGCCACGTCGCGCAGCGCCTCGAGCGGCACGGCCTCCGCCCCGCCGGCCTGCGCGGCCGCCCGCTGCACCGGGTTGCGCGCGACGACCGTGACGCGGGCTCCGAGCAGGACCAGGGTGCGGGCCAGCAGGCTCCCGATCGTCCCGTGGCCGACGACCGCGACGGCAGATCCGTGGATCGTCACACGCGTATGCGCGATCGCCTCCTGCAGCGCGCCCTCGACGATCGCGGGGCCGCGCAGCAGCATCAGCTCCTCGTCGTGCTCGTATTCGTGCAGGGCCACACCGGCCGCCGCGGCCGCGGCGCGGAGACTCTCGTTGGCGGCGCCGAGGATCACGTGGGCGCCGGGCGCGAGCTCCCGCAGAAGGCTCTCGTCCGGGACGATCGGCGCGGGCGCCGCCGGTGCGAAGAGCGAGCCGTCCGCGGCGATGCCGGGGACGGGGAAGAGGGCGTAGCGGGCGCCGCGCATCGCCTCTACGGCGCTCGCCGCAAGCGTGACGCCCTCGATCCCAGCCTCTGGCCACGGGAAGCCGTAGGCCGTCACCTCCGCGCCCTCGGCGGCGGCCAGGCGTGCACTCTCCTGCTCGCGTTCGTCGCCGGCGACGAACGCGATCCTGATTCCGGCGAGGCTCACGCGGGCCCTCGGACGCACGCGAGCAGGCCGTCGCGGTCGAGCCCCGCGATCCCGAGCCGCTCTGTCGTGAGGCCCGTCGCGCGCAGGTCCTCGCCGCGGAGCACGGAGGCTGTCTCGACGAGCGCCGCCGCGTACGGCGCGGCCACGCCGCCGATCCTCGCCAGCTCGAGCATCGGCACAAGCCCGTAGCCGAAGTCCTCGGCGTAGTAGCGGTGGTCGAGCGAGCCCGGCGCTCGGATCAGGCGGTTCGCCTCTCCGCCGGCGATCGCGGCGCGGGTGTCGCCGCGGGCCGCGGCCTCGGCCTCGGCCGTCCCGATCGCCGCCATCTCCTGGACGAGCGCCGGCAGCTCGTGGCCGAACGCGGCCGCGACGGCGAGGCGCTCCTGGTCGAGCGCCTCGATCGAGCGCGTGATGCCGGGTGTCATCGCGTCGACGTAGAAGCGGAAGTCGCCGCCCGTCGCCTCCACCCACGCCGCCGAGAGGATCGCGCCGGGCGTGTGCAGGACGAGGTTGACATTGGCGAGACTCGAGGCGATCACGTCGCGCGCCGGCGCTGCCGCCTGATAGAGCGTGCGCGAGAGCGTCAGGGCCTCGTCCCCGCCGGGCAGGCAGGCGGCCCAGACGCGGCCCGCCGCGCCCGTGATCCGTACCGACGCAGCGTCCGGCTTGCGCGCGACATACGTGAGCGTCGAGAACTCGACGATCGGCGGGGCGTCCACGCCGCGCTCGCCGAAGATCGCGGCCATGTGCAGGGCGCCGCCGGTGTGGCCCGGGTTGAGCAGGACGGGACAGGAGACGGCTGCGTCGGCGAGCGCGTGGGCGATCAGCTCGTGGGCGAGCGACGGCAGGCAGACCATCGCCACATCCGCGCCGTCCAAGGCACCGGCGAGCGTCTGCGCGAACACATCCGGCCGCGCGACGCCCTCGCCGAGCACGCCCTCGTACCGCACCCCGCCCGCGTCGCGGAAGGGCGCGATCGTCGCGGGGTTGCGGTTCCACCAGCGCACCGCGTGGCCGGCGAGCGAGAGCTCGGCCACGGCCGCCGCGCCGCCCGCCCCCGCGCCGATCACCGCGACGGCCGTCACACCGCGTAGCGCGTGAGCTTCTCGACGTCTACCTCGATGCCGAGACCGTGGCCCGCGGGCGCCATCACCTTCCCCCCCTCGAAGCGGAACGGCTCGGCCACGACGTCGTCGAGGTAGTAGATCCCCGCGATCTCCGGCCCCTCCGCTCCGGCTGGCTTCGTCACCGGGCAGACGCTCGGCAGCACGGCGTTCGGCAGCGCAGCGCCGAGATGCAGGTTCGCCGCGTTGCCGATCCCGAGCTCGATCGAGCCGCCGATGTCGCAATACATGTCGAGGGCGGCGGCGAGCTCCGCCTGCTGGCGGGCCCGGTACAGGCCCCCGGGCTTGGTCACGTAGCAGGAGAAGCACTCCGCCGCGCGCAGCTCACGCAGCTCGAGGATGTCGTGCACCGTCCAGGCCGACTCGTCGGCCATCACCGGCGCCTCGATGCGCTCGGCGACGCGGGCAAGACCCTCCGCGCCGGCGACCGGCTGTTCGCAGAGCAGGATCCCGTATTCCTCCTGGCGGCGCGTCACCTCGACCGCCTCGGTCACGGAGCGGTAGCCCTCGTTGCCGTCGACCCGGATCTTGACGCCGTCGCCGAGGGTCACGCGCAGCCGGTGCACCAGCTCGACGTCGCGCTCGGGGTCGAGCCCCGTCTTGCACTTGATCGTCCGTGCGCCCTCGGCGACGGCCTGCTCCGCCTCGGCCACGCATCGATCGACCTCCATGATCCCGAGCGAGTGCGTCATCTCGATCCCGTCGCGCAGCCGCCCGCCCAGCAATGTCGAGACCGGCACGCCGAGCGCCTTGCCGGCCAGGTCATGGCAGGCGATGTCGACCGCCGCCTTCGCATACGGGTGCCCCTTCACCGCCCTGTCCATGCGCGCGTGCACGACCGCGATCTCCGCCGGGTCGACGTCACGCACCGCGGGAACGAGGTACGCCTCGACGATGTGCTTCACCGTCTCGGGCGTCTCGCCGTAGTGGCGCCCGTGCGCGCCGCCCCAGGTCGCGATCGCCGGTGCCTCGCCCCAGCCGCTCACGCCCTCTTCGGTGTCGAGCCGCACGATCGCGTGGTGCCCGATGGGCGTCTCCATCTTCGAAGCCCACGTGTGCTCCCGCCGCGACGGCACCGCCACGAGGAAGACCTCGCACCCGACGATGCGCACGACCTAGACCTCCATGCGGAGCAGCCCGCCGGCCTCGGTGAACGGCTCGTAGCCGTCCGCGGCGATCAGCACCTCGTCCTCGATCTGCATGCCGAAGCGGCCCTCGAGCAGCGTCAGCGGCTCGATGCAGAGCACCATCCCCGGCTCGAGCGGGATCGACGAGAGCGCGTTCACGAACGGGCCCTCGTGTAGCGTGATGCCGAGCCCGTGGCCGACGAAGTGGTACGGCGGCAGCCCCGCCTCGTCCATCGCCTCGCGGTAGATCGCGTACACGTCCGAGGTGAGCGCACCGGGGCGCAGCGCGTCCAGGCAACGATGGTGGACGCCGAGCAGGAGGTCGTACACCTCCTGCTGCTCCGCGCTCGGCTCGCCGACCACGGCCGTGCGCGCGACGTCGGAGTGGTAGCGGCCCTTCGTGCCGATGATGTCGAGGCGGAGCACGTCGCCGCGCTCGAGCACCCGATCGGTCGGCGGCGCGTTGACGGCAGCCGAGCGCGGCCCGGAGCCGACGACGAGCATCGTGAGCCCGTCGCCGCCTTCCTCCGCATAGCGCTCTGCGACGAAGTTCGCAAGCTCGCGCTCGCTCGCGCCTGCACCGAAGCGCTCGCAGACCTCGGTCGCGATCCGGTCGGCGGCGACACCGATGTCGCGGATCGCGTCGATCTCGGCCGGCGTCTTCACCGTGCGCAGTTCCTCGAACAGCTCGTCCGCACGGGCGAGCCGCACGCCGGGCAATGCAGCGGCGAGCTTCCCGTAGTCGGCGTGGGAGAGGTGCGTCTCCTCGACGCCGACGACGCCCTCGTCCAGACTCCGCCTCCGCAGCGAGTCTGCGAGCACGAGCACGGGGTCCTCGACGAACTCCTCGTACAGCCGCAGCCCGTCGAGCCGCGACTGCGTGCGCACCACCGGCCCCTCGAGCGCGATCGCAACCAACTCGCTACCGCCGCCGCGAGGCACGATCGCGGCGGCGAGGCGTGAGCGCACTGTCTTCTGCGACGGCGGCGCCGCGCCCGACGCCCACGCGACGTTCTCGGGCGACGTGGCGACGAGCGCATCGAGGCCGCGCTCCTCCATCGCCCGCTCCATCTTCCCGACGATTTCGTCCCGGATGCCGACCAGCTCCGTCACTCGGACTCCTCGCCGAAGACCTCGACGACGTTCCCGTCCGGGTCGGCCAGATAGAGCGAGACCCCGTACGCGCTCGGCTCCGGCCCGCGCACCACGGTGACGCCTTCGGCCCGCGCGCGCTCGGCCAATGCGGCGACGCCCTGCGCACGGAAGGCGATGTGCTCGAGAGGTCCCGCACCGTCCGGGCGGCCGTTCGTGAGACCGAGGCCCTCGTGCGTGACCACGAGCGGGCGCCCGTCGCGGAACTCGTCGCGCTTTCGCACCGTGAGCCCGAGCAGCCCGACGTAGAAGGACTCGGCGGCGGCGAGGTCCGAGACCTGCAGGAGCAGATGGCCGAGGGTGACCGCGCGCGGCGCGCGCGCCCGCTCGAGCCAGTCGAGCACCTCGGCGGAGGTCGCGAGCACGCCCAGATACTGCCCCCAGACCGCGTGCGCGGTCGGCTCCCACTCGGGCCGCACCGCGGCGATGCAGTCGGTCACGGCGACGACGTCGTAGTCCCGCAGGTAGGCCTCGCGCAGCGTTGTCTCGACGCACGCGTTCGCCGTCGCGCCGCAGACGAGCAGCGCCTCCGTGCCGAGCATCCTCAGCGCCGCCTCGAGCCGCGTCTCGTAGAAACAGCCGAAGCGGTGCTTGCGGATGACGAGGTGCTGGTCGGCGGCTGCGAGCTCCTGCAGCGCCTCGACGATCTCCATGTCCCAGGTACCCGCGAGGGCGGAGACGCGGGCGCGCTTCTGTGTATGCGACGGGAGGCGCTTACGCGCGCGGCCGGCGTCCGCTGCGAAGTGCACCTGCTGCGACCAGAGCACGGGCACACTCGCGGCGCGGCAACCCTCGACCAGCGCTCGGATCGGCTCCACGATCGCCTGCGCCGGCTCGACGTTCACGCCGGAGATGCCGAGCGTCCCCTCCGGGTGGCAGAAGGCGTTCTGCATGTCGACCACGAGCAGTGCAGTGCGGCCCGGGTCGAGGACGTCGAGAGTCGCATTGCTCATAGCGGAACCTCCTGACGGTCGGCGTGTCGACCGGCACTGCAGACGGCCGAGTCGGCGAAGCCGGCTCGGCCTCCATACGGCTTCGCAAGCGAAGCCGTAGCAGACGGCCGCACGCGAAGCAGGCGGCCGCGCCGGCTAAGCCGGCACGGCCTCGGTGCGGCATCGCAAGCGATGCCGCAGGCCCGTACGGCCTGAGTGAGACGACGCGAGCGTCGTCTCATGGGTCCTCCCTGTCGACTCCAAGCACGCCGGCGCGGGCCCAGTTTTCGCGCGGGATCTCCTGCAGGATCACGTGGAGGCCGTCCGGCTTCGCGCCCGCGTGCTCCACCATCGCCTCGGTGATCGCCTTCACCAGCGCGCGCTTCTGCTCGAGCGTCCGCCCCTCCCAGAGCTGCACGGTGACGACCGGCACCTCAGCCTCCCCTCGGCGCGTACTCGGCGAGCTCGTCCGCGTCGGCGACGACGACCGCGAGCGCCGTCCCCACCGGCACCGTCTCGCCCTGCTGGACGAGGTGCTCGGCGACGACGCCCCCGACGGGCGACGGCAGCTCCATCTCCACCTTCTCGCTCTCGATCGTCGCGATCGTCTGCCCCTGCGCCAGGGGCTCGCCGACCGCGACCGACCACTCGTTGATGGTTGCCTCCTCCATCGTCAGGCCGAACTTCGGCAGCTTCACGGTCACCGCGCCCATTACGCCACCCTCGCGCCGACGAGCGAGCGGACCCCGTCGGCGATCCGGACCGCGTCTGGGATGACGAAGCCCTCGAGCTCGGGCGCGTACGGCATCGGCGTGTTCGTCCCGCAGACGCGCACGACCGGCGCGCGGAGCAGGTCGAAGCACTCGCCGGCCGCGATCGCCGCGATCTCCGCACCGAAGCCCGCGCGCTGCGGCGCCTCGTGCGCCACCAGCAAACGGCCCGTCTTCTCGAGCGATGCGCGCAGCGTCTCGCGGTCGAAGGGAACGAGGCTGCGCGGGTCGAGCACCTCGACGGACACGCCCTCCGCGGCCAGCCCCTCGGCCGCCTCGAGCGCGTCGTGCAGGGTCTTCAGGTACGAGACGACCGTGACGTCGGAGCCCTCGCGCGCGACGCGCGCCTGGCCGAGCGGCATCGGCGCGACATCGTCGTCGACCTCGCCCTTGCGGTTGTAGAGCAGCTTGTGCTCGAAGACGCACACGGGGTCGGGGTCGCGAATCGCCGTCTTCATGAGCGCCTTGGCATCGACAGGCGTCGAGGGCGCGACGCACTTGAGCCCCGGCACGTGCGCGAACCACGCCTCGAGGCTCTGCGAGTGCTGCGCCGCGGTGGCGCCGGCCGTGCCGGTGACGAGGCGGATCGTGAGCGGCACAGTCAGGCGTCCGCCCGTCATGTAATGCGTCTTCGCGGCCTGGTTGACGATCATGTCCATCGCGAGCGTCGCGAAGTCGGAGAACATGATCTCGACCACTGCGCGGCCGCCGAGCAGCGACGCGCCGACGGCCGCGCCGACGATCGCCTCCTCCGAGATCGGCGTGTCGAGGACCCGATCGGTGCCGAAGCGGGCCGCGAGGCCCTTCGTGACGCCGAAGACGCCGCCGGACTCGCCGATGTCCTCGCCGATCAGGAATACCTGCTCGTCGCGCTCCATCTCCTCCGCGAGCGCCTCGCGGATCGCCTGGGCGTAGCTGATCGTCCTCATCGCAGCGCCGCTCCGCCGACCGTCTGCCGGTACACGTCCTCGAGCGCCTCCTCGGGCGCCGGATGCGGGCTCGCGTCGGCGAAGGCGACCGCCTCCGCGAGCGTCCGCTCGACCCCGGCCGCGACTTCGTCCAGCTCCGCCTGCGCCACGCCGTGGTCGGAGACGAGTCGCGCGCCGAACGTGAGGATCGGGTCGCGCGCCATCCACTCGGCCACCTCGTCCGGCGGGCGGTAGGCACCCATGTCGCCCTCGTAGTGCCCGCGGTGGCGGTACGTCTTCGCCTCGATGAGCGTCGGTCCCTCTCCCGCGCGCGCCCGCGCGACCGCCTCCCCGGCCGCTCGCAGGACGTCGAGCACGTCGTTGCCGTCGGCGATCACGCCCGGCATCGCGTAGGCGTCGCTGCGGAGTGCGACGTCCGCGATCGGCTGGTGCCGGTCCTGACGTGTGAACTCGCCGTAGAGGTTGTTCTCGCAGACGTACACGCAAGGAAGCTTCCAAAGCGAGGCGAGGTTGAGCGACTCGTGGAACGCGCCCTCGTTCGTAGCGCCGTCGCCGAAGAACGAGACCGCGACGCGCCCGCCGCCCGAGCGTCGCAGCTGCAATGCGGCTCCGGTCGCGAGCGGGATGCCGCCGCCGACGATCCCATTGGCGCCGAGGAAGCCGAGTTCCGTGTCGATCATGTGGAGCGAGCCGCCCTTCGCTCGGTTGTAGCCGTCCCGCCTCGCGTAGAGCTCCGCGTACATGCGCCGCGGGTCTGCCCCCCGCGCGAGCATGTGGCCGTGGCCGCGGTGGGTCGACGTGATCACGTCACCCTCGCCGAGCGCCGCGCACACGCCCACGGCCGCCGCCTCCTGGCCGATCGAGGGGTGCAGGAAGCCCGGGATGAAGCCGGCCATTCGCAGCTCGGCCGCACGCTCCTCGAAGCGGCGGATCACCAGCATGTCGCGGTAGAACCCGACCAGTCGCTCCCGGGGAAGGGTCTCGGTCACTCGCTCACCTCGCTCCACCTCGGATCCTGACGTGTTGGCGCTCATACCGCCGTGAAGCCTCCGTCCGCGACGACGGCCGAGCCGACGAAGAAGGACGCGTCATCGGAGAGCAGAAAGGCCGTCGCAGCGGCGATCTCCGCCGGGTCGGCGTAGCGGCCTATGGGGTGCGCCCGCGCGAACGCCTCCGGGTCGGGGCGATCCGCCTGCAGGCGGCGCAGGAGGGGCGTGTCTGTCGCGCCGGGGCAGAGGCAGTTGGCGCGGACGCCGTCCCGTGCGTACTCGGCCGCGACCGAGCGCGTCAGGTTGAGGACCGCGCCCTTTGCAGCCGAGTAGGCGGTCAGGCCGGGCGCTCCGACGAGGGCGGCCGTGGAGCCGAACGTGACGACGCGTCCGGAGCCTTGCTCGACGAAGCCGGGCAGGGCGGCGCGGAGGCAGAGGAACGTCCCTCGGACGCTGACCGCCAGCACGCGGTCGAAGTCCTCGACCGGCATCTCGTGGGTCGGCCCCACCCAGTGGATGCCGGCAGCGAGCACGAGTGCGTCGAGCCCGCCCAGCGCCTCGCGGGCGTCGGCAACCAGGCCCGCCGCCCCGTCCTGGTCGGTAACGTCACCGCCGAGCCCTGAAGCCGCCGGCGTCGGAGGGGGAGCGGCGAGGTCGGCCGCCGCCACCGCGGCGCCCTCGGTCACGAGCCGCTCGACCACAGCTTGCCCGATGCCACCGGCCGCGCCGGTGACAAGCGTCCGCAGACCGGCCAGTCCCTCCATCAGAACGGGAAGACCCCCTTGCACGCGGCCACGGCGGCGTCGCTGTCGCCGCCGAGGGGCACGATCTCGAAGGTGATCTGGCGGTCGTAACCGGCGTCCTCGAGCACGCGTCGGATCGAGTGGAAGTTGATCTCGCCCGTCCCCGGCTGGTGCCGGCCGGGGACATCGGCGACGTGTACCGACGTCACCCACGGCAGCGCGTCGACGAGGTTGTCGATCAGCCGCCCGCCCACGAGCTGCTGGTGGAAGCAGTCGAAGAAGATCCGCACCTGCGGATGGTCGACCTCGCGCACGACCTCGAGCGCTGCGCCGAAATCGGAGAGGAAGTAGCCGGGCACGAACACGGTGTTGATCGCCTCGAGCGTCAGCTCGAGCGGCTTCCCCTCGACGAGCTCGACGCAGCGGCGCAGCCCCTCGACACAGGCGCGGCGCTTCGCGGCGGAGGTGAGCGGCGGGCCGGGAGCGAAGCCGCCCTCGGGCCTGCGGTCGTCCGAGAACATGTGCAGCTGCAGGGCACTGACGCGCTCGGCCACCTCGACCGACTCGGCGAGGGCCTCGAGCACCCGGTTGTGCTGGGCGGGGTCGCAGAGCGCGCCGTAGGAGTGTCCGAAGAAGCCGGCGATCTCGATCCCGCTCTCGCGGCACGCGGCGGCGATCGCGTCGATCTCTTCGCCGCGCCAGTCCCACAGCTCGATGCGGTCGAAGCCGTGCGCGGCCGCACGCTGGGCCCGTTCCGGCATCTCGACCTCCGCCCACATGAACCTGATCGAGACGGAGTACTTCACGTGGGTCCCCTCATGCAGGCCCCATGGTCGCCCCCGCGTTGACGAGCAACGTCTGTCCGGTGACGAGCCGCGCCGCGGGGCTCGCGAGAAAGGCCACAGCCTCGGCGATGTCCGACGGCACAATCGTCTCCTGTAGGCACTGGCCTTTCCGGACGAGGTCGCGGTACTCGGCCGGCACGGTCTCGGCGGTGATCTCCGTGGTCACGAGCCCCGGCGCGACCGCATTGACCGCGATGCCGAACGGGCCGAGCTCACGCGCCATGCTGCGCGTCATCCCGACCACGGCCGCCTTCGAGGCGACGTAGTGCATGAGGTTCGCCATGCCGAACGTCGTCACGTTGGAGGCGATGTTGACGATGCGGCCGCTCTCGGCCTCGCGCATCGGCTTGGACGCGGTTCGCGAGCAGAGAAAGACCGAGCGCACGTTCACCGCTTGCAGGCGGTCCCACTCAGCCACGTCGATCTCCCAGAACGGCCGCCGCTCGATCCCTGCGAAGAGACCCGCGTTGTTGACGAGAACGTCGATCCGGCCGAGCTCGTCCAGCACGCGCGCGAACGCCGCCTCGACGTGCGCCTCGTCGGCCACGTCGGCCTCGATACCGAGGGCCGTCCCCCCTCTTGCTCCGACGGCATCCACGAGCGCGTCGGACGGGGCGAGGTCGATCGACGCCACCGACGCACCACGGGCAGCCAGGGTCTCGGCGATCTCCTTCCCGATCGCGCGCGCGGCGCCGGTGACAACGGCCACCTTCCCCGCCAGGTCGCTCACCAGAGGCTGGCGTTCCCGTCGAAGTTCAGGTGCTTCGTCTCCGTGAACTCGTGCAGCCCTTCGACGCCCTGCTGGCGCCCGATCCCCGAGCGCTTAAACCCGCCCACCTCGGCCTCGTCGTAGAAGTGGTGGTAGGTGTTGATCCACACCGTGCCGGCCCGGATGGCGCGACCGACGCGCCAGGCCCGGTCGAGATTCTGCGTCCACAGGCCCGCCGCCAGCCCGTACTCGGTGGCATTCGCGAGCGCGACTGCCTCCTCCTCGTCCGCGAAGCGCTGCACCGTGAGCACGGGGCCGAAGATCTCGTCCCGGATGAGGCTCGAGCCGGACGGGAGGTCGGTGAAGACGGCAGGGGAGACGAAGTACCCGTTCTCGTAGGGCCGGCCCTCGAGCCGAGCGCCGCCCACGACGAGTGTTCCCTCCCGCCTGCCCGTTTCGACATACCCGAGGATCTTGTCCCGCTGCGGGGCCGAGACGACCGGCCCCAACTGCGAGCGCTCGTCGAGCCCGTCGCCCACCCGCAGCGCCGATACGTTCGCCGCCAGCCGCTCGAGAAACTCGTCGTGGACCGCGTCCTCCACCAGGAGGCGGCTGCCCGCGGTGCAGATCTGGCCGCAAGTGGTGAAGCTCGCGTTCTCTGCACCCGCGAGCGCCTTGTCGAGATCGGCGTCTGCGAAGACCACGTTCGGCGCCTTGCCGCCCAGCTCGAGCGCGACCTTGCGCAGCCCTTCGGCGGCGCGCTTCATCACCCGGATCCCCGTCTGGGTCTCGCCGGTGAAAGCAACCATGTCGACGCTGTCGTGGCCCACGAGCCCGTCGCCGACGACGGAGCCCGAGCCGAGCACGCAAGCGAGCACGCCCTCGGGCAGCTCGGGCTGTGCAGCGAGCAGCGTGAGCGTCTCCACCGTGATCGCCGGCGTCAGGCTGGCCGGCTTGACGACGCACGCGTTGCCGGCGGCGAGCGCGGGAGCGAGCGAGCGCACGAGCAGGACGAGCGGCCAGTTCCACGGCGTGATCACCGCCACCACGCCGCACGGCTCACGCAAGACGACGCCGTGGACGTTCGGAGCCAGCACCATCGAGCGCCCGTAGACCGCACGAGCGAGCCCGGCGTAGTAGTCGACCATCTTCGCCGTTCCATACAGCTCGATCTGCGCTTCGTGGATCGTCTTGCCCTGCTCGCGCGTGAGCAGCTCGGCGAGGCGGTCGGCATCGGCGCGCAGGGCCTCGGCAAAGCCGTGGAGAATGCGCGCGCGCAGTTGCCCGTCGCTCGCCCAGCGGCTCGTGCGGAACGCGCGCTCGGCGGCGGCAACGGCGCGGTCGACGTCGGCCTGCGTCGAGGAGGCGAGCGTTGCGACAGGCTCGCCGGTGGCAGGGTCGCCGCTCGCGAACCGCTCGCCTGTCGCGAACACGAAGCCGTGCTCGTCCGCCGGCAGCAGCAGCTCTGTCCAGGCCGCCCGCGCGGGAATCGTGGACGTGTCCACGCTCACCCCTTCCTTGACACCTCGCCGTCGGCCGATGAACATATCAGACCTCTGACCAGTTCAAAGACAGAGCCCGTGGCCGGCGCGGCGCCCGCGGACATGGCCGTTCAGGCCTGAGCTGCCGGTCGAATGGGAAGCCTCGACGGCCGCGTTGCGCTGATCACGGGCGCGGCCTCTGCGCGCGGCCAGGGCGCCGCCGAGGCCCGGCTGTTCGCCGGCGAGGGCGCGACCGTGGTGCTCGCGGACGTGAACGACGAGGAGGGCGTGCGGACTGCCGCGTCGATCGGGGGGCGCGCCTCGTACGTGCGGCTCGACGTGACCGACGACGCGCAGTGGGGCTCAGTCGTGCGGCGGGTCGTCGAGGAGCACGGCCGCGTCGACGTTCTCGTCAACAACGCGGGCGTCTGGCACGCGGGCACGCTCGCCGAAACGAGCGCCGCCGACTTCCGGCGGGTGGTCGAGATCAACCAAGTCGGCGTCTTCCTGGGGATGCGCGCCGCCGCGCCGATCATGCGCGCCGCCGGCGCGGGCTCGATCGTCAACGTCTCCTCGAACGCGGGACTGCGCGTCGCATTGCCGAACCTCGCGGGCGGCAAGGCACAGGCTTACGTCGCGAGCAAGTGGGCGGTGCGCGGAATGACGAAGGCGGCGGCGCTCGAACTCGCGCCGTTCGGCGTCCGCGTGAACTCGATCCACCCGGGCCCGACCGACACGGCGATGATCGACGCCGGTCACGACGCGATCGCCAAGGGATTGCCGCTGCGGCGGCTGGCGACTCCCGAGGAGATCGCGGCCGTCGTCCTCTTCCTCGCCTCGGACGCGAGCGCGTACGTCAACGGGGCGGAGATCGCAGTGGACGGCGGCGCGTCGGCGTGACGCTCGGTGTGGGTCGATCGAGGTTTGCGATCTGCCGCAGCGACGTCTTGAGCGTCTCTCTCGCGTGGGCGGTCAGCGGCGCAGTGGCGAGCGCTTCCACTTCGTTCAGCACCTGCTCGGCGACGGGCCGAAGCTCGCGCGCGCGTTCGGTGAGGAAGATCTGCGTTGCGCGCGCGTCGGAGGGGTCGAGGCGGCGCTCGACGAGGCCGTCGCGCTCGAGCGCGCGGGTCATCGTCGTCAGCGTCTGCTTGCTGAGGCGAGCGCGGCGCGCCAGCTCGCCCTGGCGCAATCCGTCCTTCTCGTAGAGCGGAATCAGTAACGATCCGTACGCCGGACGGACTTCGGGGAAGCCTGCGGCGACGAATCGCTCGTAGAGGAGCTCGTTCCAGCACTGGCTCGTTTTCGCCAGCAGGAAACCGAGGTTGTCCTGCGTGAGCGGCGAGGCGGCGGCCGATGTCCGGCCCCGTGCGCCGCGGCTCTGTCTCGCAGTCACCCAGCCTCCGCCCACCGAGCGGGAGTTGAAGCCTCCCGCTCAGCGACGTCGACTTCGATCATCGAGCGCAGCCCTCCTCGTCGACGGCGAAGCGGGCGCGGATGTTCTCGAACTCGCGCTGCAGCGAACGGTACTGGGAGTCGAACAGCTCGTCCTCCATCCCGGGCGCCTTGAACATCGTGAACGAGTACGCGCTCTCGGCCGGCCCGAGCGGAACGACACGCGTCGGGAAGAGCCCCATCTCTCCCTCGCTCGGGCCGGCGTACATGTCGATCACCCCGGTCTCGGCGTCGGCGACAATCGAGAAGTAGAACTCGCCAAGGCCGTTGACAACCTTGGCCTTTCCCTCCTCGTACCTCAGCTCCCGAGCGAAGTCCGTCGCCCACAGCGGCAGGTTCTCGACCTTCGAGAGGAACTCGAACACCTCGTCGCGCGACGCTGGAAGCACGGCGGTCACGGTCCGGTTGATCACAGCTCGCCTCCTTAGTCTGGTATAAGACTAAAAAGTACGATAGCAGACCAAAACTCCCCGACCTGGCCGTGCGCCGGAAGCGGCGGAGGCCGCGAACTCGGCGAGCGGACCCTCGTCGCCGGCTTCCAGGATCGGCCTCACGTCCATCGACCGGAAGTTGTATTCGACGACGCCCTCGCGCTGCTGCTCCTCGGTGGTCGAGACGTTGAAGTCGTAGTTGAAGTCGCTCGCGAGCGAGGAGGCCCACGGGAAGCTCCACCCCATCCGGCGCTTGTAGGCCTGGATGTGGTCGATCGGAGCGCGCGACACGGCCATCATCGCCACGTCGTGGTGCTCGAGGTGGACGACGAAGCCGTCGAAGCCGTCCGCGATCGCCGAGCAGGTCGGGCAGCCGGCCGTGTACTCGGGCCCCAACATGAAGTGGTAAATCAGAAGCTGCGAGCGCCCCCCGAACAGGTCCGCCAGCGACGCGCCGCCTTCGTCAGTGTCGAAGCGGTAATCCTTGTCGATCCGCACCAGGGGAGCTGCTGCCGCTCCCTCGCCAACTCGTCGCTGCGCCGGGTTAGCTACTTCTCGGCTTCCAGCAGCGCGAGCCGGGCCGCGAGCCACTCCTCACGTGTTCCTGTCGCGTGCTCCGTCATCTGTTCTCCTCCTCTTTTCGCTCCACTGCGGGCACTCATGATGGATCCAAGGCGACTGACGAGCCGAGCTCGGCGGCTACTCCCTAGACGCTCGCATACGCGAGCGCTTGGAGCGCCCCGAGCGCATCTCCTCGCAGCGCGCAGGCACGCCAGCTATCGCCACGATCGAAGCTTGCCCAGATCTGGCCGTCGGCGAGACCAGCGAACAGGCGACCATCGACCGCAACCAACGCATACGGCATCGCCGGCAGCGGCTCGGGAAGCCCATCAGCGAGCGCATGCCAGGACTGGCCCGCGCGGCGTCGGTAGATACGAGCCTGCGGATCGCGGCGGCCGTGCGCGGCGTAGGGACCGGTACTCGCCGACACGTACCACAGCTCAGGGTCCTCGGGGTCGACGGCGACCGACCAGGTGTAGTGGCGATCGCGGCCCTCGTCTGCCGGCTGCCAGCTCTCGCCCCCGTCCTCGCTGAAGGCGGCACCGCCGCCACCCGCCTCGTACGCCCTGCCGCGAACGCACGGGTGCCAGGCAAGCGAGTGCACGTCGCGCTGCGCCCCGGGACGATGGTCCTGCCAAGTCTCACCACCGTCGCTCGAGCGCATCAAGCCGCCCAACTCGATACCGACGAGGATCAGACCAGCCTCATGAGGGCTGGGCGCGATCCAGCGCACGTGCGAAGTCCACGGCCGCGGCGGAAAGCTCCACGTCGGCCGCGAGGGCAACTCGAGTAACGCCTCCAACTCGCGCCAACTCGCGCCGCCGTCGTCGCTGCGAAACAAGCGACTCGGTTCCGTGCCCGCATAGACGGCGCCATCAGCGGCGCTGATCGCGAGCGAGAAAACACCCGCTCCCGGCAACGCGCACTCGACCCAGCTGCGGCCGCCATCGACGCTCCGGCGGACGCCGCCCTCGCGCAGCCCCGCATACAGCGTGTCCGCGTCCGCCGGATCAGCCGCCAGGCACTGCGCCCCACTCCCGCGCAGGAACACCTCCACCCTCCACTCCCCACCCGCCTCGTCCATGCGGGCGACACCGTCACCGGTCGCGGCATACAGGCGCACCATCGACTACAGCCTAGGCGTCGTCGTTCGCTTCTCGCCGCCGCTTCGCCCGCCCGGATCGCCACTGTTCCCGGCCTGGCTCGGTGACAGAGCCGGCCCGAGGGGTGCCAAAATTACCGTCCTACCTGCAAATCGCCGATTTCTCAGGGTGCGCACCGAGTCTCGGCACGCCACACGCTCGCGACCAGCCGCCGGCACCACGGCCCGCCGGCTCCGCTCGACCGACCTCACGGGCTCAGCGTCGCGAACAAGCACGGCCCCTCTGGTCGAGGAAGGGCTTCGATAAGCGACGTCGAGCCGGAGCAGGTCGCGGACTCGATGCGGAACGCGTAGCGCACCGCGAAGCGCCTCGGCCGGAACGACGAGCGCGAACCGGGCGTCGTCGGCGTCGAGCGGCATCCGCCTGAGAAGCTGCCCGTACGCCGTGTCTACGTCGAGGCCGGTCGCCGCCGTACTTCCCTTCGCCTCCGCGAACAGCCGCTCGCCGGCGCGGGACGCGACGACGTCGCAGAACTCGACCTCCCGCGTGACCGACCAGCCCTCGCTCGCGAGCCAGGCACAGAACGTTGCGATCACCCGCTCCTCGTCGCCTTTCATTCTCGAGGAAAGTATGCAACGGGAGCTAACCCGGACGTGGCCGACACGGCGAGGATGCGGTTGGTGCACACGGCGAACGCGCACGGGTTCATCGCCGTAATCAGTCGCATCCACGCCCACGGCACCGCCGGACATCAGATCCATCTGAGACAGGACGGGTCGACCCGACCGGTTGACTGCGACCTTTCGATCAGAGGGTCAAGAGGCCGAGACCACCCGACGGCAGAACACCCGCGGGCGCCGCTCGGCCGATCTCCATTGGCTCAATTTCGCGAACAAGCACGCGGCTGAAAACTGACTGGGTCACTGCTCCGCGAGCCACGTCAACGGAGAGTCACAACGTCGCGCAACCGATGCTGACGGCCTGTCGGCTCGACCAGCGGCCAGATGAGCCGTCCATCACACGGAAGTAGGCGTTTGGTGCGCCGTCGCACTGAAGCTGGTCGGTCCTGTACGAGAGCAGTCCTCCCGGCGCGGTCGGGTGCGCGCGTACCGACACCCACCGGTGCCAGATCTGCCTCGGCCTCGAGCCGTCCGTGCGGACGAGGATGATGAGCGCCTGCCCGACGTTGATCCGATCAGTTAGCAGGCGGTAGCGGGGCGCGTCGTCATTGTTGGTGGTGCAGACGTCGCCGTCGCACCGCACCGGGTTCGGCCTCCACGTTCGGATGACCGTCCGCAGTTCGTTCCGCCGCGTTGCAGCCTTCAGGTTGTCGCTTCGCGCCTGGTCCCTCGCCGCCGGGGTGACGCAAACCTGGTCACCGGCCAGGGCGTCACGCCAGACGTAGCCTTGGAGGCACGTATCTGGACCGTACGCGCCGCCCGTCGGGCTCCGGCGGGCAGCCGCCTGGCCATTGTCCTGTGCAATCTCATCTTGCACGTCCGGCGTGACGCAGACGTGATCGCTCGACACTGCCCCACGCCAAACGTAGCCGTTCAAACACGTGTCCGGCCCGTAGTCCCCGCCGGCGAAGGCGGACGCAGCAGCCGCTGCGAGCCCGGCGGTTACCACAAATGCCACCACCGCGGCCGCCGCCGCGCGCCGCCGCGCGCGCGCACTCCCGTGTGTGCTCATATTTGGATCCCCCTTTGCCGTCGACGCGGGCGAGTGCCGGTCGTCAAGTCGAGGTATCTCTGTGAGACGGGAAGACAGCGCCAGATCTTCCCTGTGGGGCGCATAAGTTCGGTTCGGGTCGCCTGGCGCCCCGCATCTGTAGACGTGCGCCAATAGTCCGGATCAGCCCTACGCACTGATGCTGGCCGCTTCGCACTCGCTTCATCGGGCGTGAGAAACGGCGAGGCGCTCGAGTTCAAGCGACAGCATGCTCGCCCATCCGAGTATGTCTGTATGTTCCCTGAATGATCAGAGCCGCGATCTACGCGCGCATTTCGTCGGACCGCGACAGCGACGGGCTCGGCGTCCGCCGGCAGCTGGCGGATTGTGAGGCGCTCGCCCAGCGGAAGCGGTGGACGGTGATCGAGCGCTACGTCGATGACGACGTGAGCGCCTGGAGTGGCCGGCCCCGCACCGAGTATCGCCGGTTGCTCGACGACATCCGCTCAGGCTTTCTCGACGCGGTTCTCGTCTGGCATCTCGATCGCCTCCACCGTCAGCCGCGGGAGCTGGAGGAGTTCTTCGAGGTCGTCGATGCCGCTGGGTTATCACGATTGGCTTCGGTGACGGGCGACGTCGACCTGGCCACAGACGACGGTCGGTTTATGGCTCGCATCCTCGGTGCGGTCGCGCGGAAGGAGAGCGACGACAAGAGCCGCCGCATCCGCCGGAAAGCCGAGGAGATCGCGCTAGCGGGCCGAGTCGGCGGGGGCGGGACGCGCCCGTACGGCTTCGAAGCCGACCGTGTGACGGTCCGCGAAACCGAAGCCGCCGTGATTCGAGAATCCGTCGCGCGCTTCCTGGCGGGCGAGGGAATCCGCTCCATCTGCACCGACCTGAACGAGCGGGATGTACCGACGGTCACCGGTCGCCCCTGGAAGACGCAGACGCTGACGCGGCTTCTTGGCTCGCCGCGGATCAGTGGTCAGCGAGAGCATCGCGGCGTGATCGTTGCCGACGCGCTCTGGCCGGCCATCGTGCCGCCGGCCGACACCGCGAGAGTGCGAGCCATCCTGTCGGATCCGTCCCGCCGTACGAACCGCGCCGCCCGCAGGTATCTGCTCGTGCGCCTGCTCCGCTGCGGTGGTTGCGGCGAGACGCTCGTCTCCCGTCCTAGGAGTGGCGGCGTACGCCGCTACATGTGTGCGAAGGGCGCGAACTTCACCGGTTGTGGTCACACCTTCATCAGTGCCGACACGTTGGAGCTGTTCATCGTCGAGGCCGTGCTTTATCGGCTCGACACTCCCGAGCTCGCCGCCGCTCTCTCCGGCGGTAGCGACGACGCCGAGAGCGAACGCTTGCACCTTGAGCTTGAGTCGGCGCAGCGTCATCTGGACGAGCTTGCACGCGCCTACGGTCAGCAGGCATTCACGCTTTCGGAGTGGCTCGCAGCGCGTCAACCGATCGAAGCGCGCCTGTCGGCCGCGAAACGCCAGCTCGCCCGCTTGTCGCGCGTGTCGGTGCTCGACGGCCATGTCGGGAGCGGCCGCGCGCTGCGTGAGCGCTGGGCGACGCTACCGCTAACCCGTCAGCGCTCGATCGTCGCGGCCGTGCTCGACCACGCGGTCGTCGGCCCTGGACGCCGCGGGTACAACCGCTTCGACCCAAGCCGGATAACGCCCGTCTGGCGGGTCTAGCCGCGCCGACCTCGGAACGCTGTACGAGCACACGCGACCGCTCTCGTCGAGCCAGGCATCGTCCAGGACCTCTCCGGTTGCCGCCTCGATGAGCGTGCGTCTGACGGTCACGCCCTCGACGGTGATCGTCCGCCAGATCAGCACCCGTTCTAGAGTCGTGAGCCGATCGCGCGCCGGTACACGCGAGTAGACGGTCTCGATCCGGACCTCGATCATGCAGCCCTCGTGCCTCTCGCCGCTTCGCCGGCCGGCGCCGCGCTGCGGCGAACGCCCGCCGAAGCCACGCCAAGCAACGCTGCTACCTCGATAAGTGCCCGCCGCTCCGTGATCTTCGCCGGCACGCCTTGGTCCACGCAGGACTCCTCGACCCACTGGTGGGCGCGAGCGGCCAACGCGTCACTCAGCCCAGGCCGCCCAGCACGCTGGCGGTCCATGCCAGCCCTCCACAGTTGACGACCGCCAGACCGTCGCTGGCGCTCTGCGCATGTGCGCCGACGCTTGCTCGAGCACGTCCGACTCGCTAGTCCCAGTCAGCAGCACCCGTTGCGGCTGGAAGCCCTGGGCGACCTCGTAACGGTGCAGCCCCGCTCGACGCCGGGCATCGTCGACGCCCTTCCCGACGTACTTGCACAGATACCGCGCCGCGACGCGAGCCTCTTCAAGCATCCCCGTCCCGACCGGGAGATCGCCGATCAACTTGATGTGGACGTGCCCACGGCCCCACACGCGCCGGATCAGCCGTTGCGGCACGTACCGGCCGACCGCGAAATGGACGTGCAAGCCATGCCCGCCCGGGTGCCATTCTGGGACCCACACGTACGGCAGCGGCTCACCGTCGAGAGCTGGCCGGAGCCCCTTGAAGAACGCGGCGACATCGGCGCGCAGCCCCTTCGCATCATGGCACCCAGCGCCCGCGTAGGTGAGAGTTCCCAGCCGATTCAGCCGATTGGCGACCGCGTAGCGCCGAATCTTCGCGCGAGCGCGTCGCACCGCCTCCGCCGCCGCCCGCTCTGGATCCGCGCCGCTACCCGCTCCCCTCGGCGCCAGCGTTCGCAGGCAGCCGCCGGCCTCGCCAGCCTCCGGATAGAGGCCAAGCGACCAGAACGCACGCGGGATCGGCCCCTCAGTCTCACACATGAGATTATGGCCGGCCCGTCGGACGGACCAGTATCAGATTTGAGACGCGGTTAGACGGCCACCATCACCGACATCAGCCTCGTCGGGTTGCGCCGGGCGGACCGGTGCTCTCGAACGTAGTCGCGCACGTGGCGCGCAAGCTCGTTCACGTCAAGCTCCGGCCACAGGTCTCGATACTCGGCTGCACGGCGGAATGCCGTCGCCCGCGACTCATTCGCCCAATCCGCATACTCATCGACCGTCAGCTCATCCCGGCCGAGGTCATACAGCGCCAGACCCCACAACGCCACGAACGAGGCGACGCGCGAGGCCCGCGGCGTCACCTTGGCCGCCGCCCTAAACGTCTGCCACTTGCTCGACTGCAGCGCCTCGGCCCGATCTCCGTACTTGGCCCGCGCCGCATCCTCGCCGCCGGCCTCGTGGATCAGCGCCTGAGCGATGCAGTGCGCAAGGATCGTGTCCCTCTTCGCCATCGCGAGTCTCACTTTAGCGACTGGGCCCGGACGCTACCCGGGGCTCGACGCTCCGACGCGAGAGCCTGACCGAGAGCGCCCCCCGTCCGACCCGAGACCGTAAAACCGCCCAGGACTGGGCGATGCCGCCGGCAGCGAGTTTCGTTGCTGAATCGAGTTTCGTTGCTGAATCAAGGGAACACGGGCCGGCGCTCCGCGCCGACCCGAACCCACCGCGTCCGGGAGCATGGCCCTAACGGGCCAACGCCGCCCGGCCGCGCCGGGTAATCGAGCCGTCCCGACCCTCCGACAACGCTCCCCCGTGATTCGCGACCTATACCCGCGATAACTGGGCGATGCACAAGAACACTGGACCACGAGAGCGTTGTGACGACGCAGTAAAACGTTCCCGCGGTTGTGGCGCTGGCGGACCAGGTCGATGAATGCGGCTTACGCCTCATCAACCTTTAACCACCGATCAGTCTCCGAACGGCGCCGTCGGATCGCTATGACGCGTCTTCAACGGGCGGGTTCAACATCGCGAACCCGAAACGCTTCGGAATGCTCAGGTCGCGCTCGTCTGCCGGGATCTCGCGAATTACGAAAGGCGGAGGGATCATCGTCTGCAGCAGCATGACGGCGATGTCCTCCATCGCTTCCCACACGTTCGAAAAAACGACCTCCGCCTGCTCAAGCGTGTAGAACGCGGCGACGAATTCCGGCGGCAGCGGCTTGCGGTGCTCGAGATGTTCGTTTCGGATCACCGCGAATGGGTCCTGCCAACTCCGCCGCTCGTCAGCGAGCATTCTGAGGAACGCCTCATCCAGCTCGGGGTGCTTCGCGAGGAACTTTGGGGCGATCGCATTGAAGTCTTTGGCGTTCATCCAGAGGAAGCCGATATCGAATCCGAGCGTGCGCACGAACCTCTGGAACCGATCCTTGTACGCGCGCCACAGGTGCATGTAGAACGAGGAGAAGGCTCCCTCGATCTCGCTGCGCGGCACGCTCTTCGCATGCAGCTCGCGCAGCCGGCGGAGGTCGTTGAAGGCATCGCTCAGCGCATGGAACACGTCGCCCAGCGCGTTCGTGACGTCCTCGCGGCCGTTGAGCGGCGTGCCGGCGATGATGTCGCCCACGCCGAGGAAAACGCGAGCGACCCACGGCTCGCCGCTGCCGAAGTCGGCGAGGTGCTCGACTTTGAATCCCTCCACGCTTCCAGGGTACGCCCGCTGGTGGGCCACGGCGGGTTGCGCCTGTCCGCCTCGCGCGTCCAGGTCGCGGCCGTACGTTGGATTGCCCCGCGTTCGACGTCCGACAAACCGCCTGGGTCATGCGGGACTCGCCTCAGGGGACTGTGAGACTCGGCGGGTCGGTCCGTCTGGGGCCGTTGCCAGCCTGGTTGTCGTCGTGCCGCGTGTGACTCATCGGGTGACTGGCCGCCGTGTGCGTGCCTTGGGAATGATCTGTCCGCGTGTGCGCGGCGGCG
>WNGD01002157.1_pt1 | contig 28552 bp, 22 predicted proteins | sample 5400671 | NCBI WGS metagenome assembly WNGD01 (sample SAMN13153369, study PRJNA577476) | soil metagenome | isolation source: 40 cm soil or saprolite under grassland replicate 2 | place: USA:California | collected 2016-06-15
CTGGAAATAACAACGGGGAGAGGGGACGGAGCGGCGGCAGGTTCCGAAGCGCGCGCGTCTCCCTCGTTCGCCAGCAGGGCCACGCCCGCCGCGGATGTAATCTTGATGAAATCGCGACGCTGAATTTTGGAGTTCATAAGAGCCTCTCTGTTTCGGTACAGCATCATAAGGCAATGACGTCGCCGAAATACAGTGACAACTATCGAGGGAGAATCCAAGAATCCAAGAATCCAAGAATCCAAGAATTCAAGAATCCAAGAATCCAAGAATTCACACATCCTTCATTCTTGAATTCTTGAATTCTTGGATTCTTGAATTCCTACTCTTTAAGCAGTGTCACTTTCTTCAGCTCCAGCCGCTGCTTGGGAGTTTCGCCGTCGACCTCCACCTTCTGGAATTTGTCCAGCACGTCGATGCCTTCGACCACCTTGCCGAAGGCTGTGTACTGGCCGTCCAGACCCGTTGCGTCCCCGAGGCAAATGAAAAACGAGGTCTCCGCGCTGTCGGGTGCGTCGTGGCGCGCCATGCTCAAGATTCCTTTCACGTGGCGGGTGTCATTGAATTCGGGTTTGAGCCTTCTCACCAGGTCCTGGATCCGGAAGTCCGGGAGCGGAGGTTGCCGCGTGGACAGGAGACCGCCCTGGAACACGAAATCCGGCACGACGCGATGGAAAGCGGTGCCGTCATAGAATCCTGCCTGGGCCAGCCTGAAAAAATTGCGCACGTGATTGGGGGCCAGTTGAGGAAAGAATTCAAGCCTGATGCTGCCGAGAGATGTTTCGAGCACCGCTCTGTACCTGGCCAATTCCTCCGGAGGGGTTTGGGAAAAAGCGGGTGGCGGTACCGGCTGCGCGGCCCGCAGGGTGACTTTCTGAATCACCGGAGGATTCAGAGGAACGCCATTCGCATCCGTCGCGGTCTCCGAAATCCTGTCCACTACCTCGATCCCCTCGGCGACAAAGCCAAAAGCGGAGTACTGCCCGTCAAGCTGCGCCTGTGGAGTCGCGCAGATGAAAAACTGATTCCCTCCGCTTTCCGGCTTGCCGGGAAGGAGGACGCTGGAAACCGTGCCCCGGACATGCTTGATGTCGGACAACTCGGCGCTGACCTTGTTCGCGCCGCCGGAGCCCCAGAGATTCTTCTTCGACGGATCCCTGGAAAGGGGATCGCCGCCCTGGATGATTCCCCATTTCACGACCCGATGGAAGCGCGTCCCGTCATAAGCGCCTTCGGCTGCCAGTTTGAGGAATAGCGCGACGTGTTTGGGCGCCTTCTCGGGATAGAAGGAAAGTACAAAAGTTCCTTCGCTCGTGGCGACCACCGCCTGCTGGTTCAGGTCTATCCCCCGCTGCGGCGCCTGCCCCAGCGCGAGCGTCAGAATCAGAAACCAGAGATTCGCGATTGGCATCATGGTAGGATCCCGGATAAATCAAGATTCCTAAACGGTAGCAGCGGCTTTGTTTGTCTTCAAACCAATCTTCTTAGCCACAGAGACACGGAGACACAGAGAAAATCGAGTATATTAGGATAGCCGAAACAGTCTTTCATCGTTTGTCTTCAATCGGGTGCAATTAGAAGTGCGAGGTCAGGGCGTCCGAAGCCGCCTGGTAACCTCTGGCCCAAGCTGCTGGAAGTGTCTGATGTTCCAGGTATAGATGCGTTCGGCTTTGGCTTTGAGAGCACATTGCGCCAGTATCGCGTCGTAGACAGTGCCTCCTACCACGCCAGCCGTTGCGCACTCATCGATGATGCTGAAATACTCCTCCTCATCGAGCGCAATGATGGTCAAGCGTTCCTTCACCGTAGCCAGGAAGAGCATGGCCTGTTCACCGCTGATCCGGTGTTTCCCTGGCATCCGCGTAAGAGCTGCGTAGACTTCCGCCATGCTATGGGCGCCGCAGCAGCCCTGCTTCCGGTCGAATTTGAGGAAGACCTCCAAACTGGCCTCATGATGTTGATGGTCACCATAAAAGGTCGCCACCAGCACCGATGTGTCGAAGAAGGCCTTCACCGGACTCTTCCCATGTTCTGCCGGTCGCGCTCATCACGCACTTTCCGCAAAGTCTCATCTGCGACGTCGGCGGAAAGCCTTTGGCCGGTGCGAAAGACCCAGATCCCACGCTCTTTCTGGAGGGGCATCGTACCCCGCAGCGGGCGTAGGATAATCTGGTCGCCTTCGCTGTCGAGCTGCAGCACGTCACCGGGCGCGAGATGGAGCTCATCCCGGAGCGGCTTGGGAATAACCACTCGGCCGGCCTTATCGAGAGTAAGCTTGGCAATCATGCATGGGAGGATACAGTGGTATGAACCAATTTTCAATGCCATTTCTTTCGACAAAAACGGCGCCCAGCGCAAGCACCGCGATTGGGACGCCGAGAGGCGTGAGCTGAAGCCACCAGCCACCGCGCGGCCTTGCCTTCGCCTTGCTGCGAGAGCGCAGGACTGCAACCGAAAGCATGCAGCACAGCGCCACTGTGACCGGCCACATGTAGAGGAGGCCATCTGCCGCTTGTCGGAATAGCCAAAGAAAGTACGCCCACTTCGACATCAACCACCCACGGACTATGGCTGCTTATCTCGCAAAAAATCGGAAGCAAAGCCAGCTCAAAACGCTGGCAAGCATCAAGCCGCTGTAAGCGACGCTCGCAGCAAACGCACGACGGTGAAACGCTGATAAAGCACGACGCCTCCACAAACTCAAAGCCAGTGTAGATGTCACGAGCGGCGCGACGAGCACCAAAGAAAAAACTCCAATCGAGGCCATGCCAGACCACTCCCAAAACAAAGCCGTCAGCAACACTAACAGCCAGCCGCCGAACGTTCCGAACAAAACGAAGTACGAGAAAAACGGTGGAGACGGAATCTGTGCTCGCCACATCCGCCGGCACAGCAGCAAAAATGCAGCCACGCCGAGCAAAGGCACAAACAGGTGAATCAGAACTGCTGCGATGACCTTCGAGAGTGGCATGACGTTCGGATAGGCCTGAGGACCTGCGGTTGAGCGGCCCTGCGGTCAAGGACGTTCGAAAGAAGTAGCCCGCCTGCCCGCGGGTCTTTTAATTCGTTAGATGGCGTCACTCCGGCGAGACGCAGCTCGTCTTCGTAATCCCCGCCAAAGTCCGCGCGAGTGGCCGGCGTGAACTGTGGCCAACCGGTTGTATCGCTCGGCCTGGCACCTAATTATCAGGGTGTACCGGAGGGCGCGCAAATCGTTTTTGTTCCCGCAACTTGGATCGGTCAGTGAAACAGTGTGTGTGTGGGTTGCTACGCCGATCTTATTTGCGGTGTAGCGGGCGCGCTAAGCTGCGTAAATCGTCAGAGAGTATCAGCCGGGCTTCGCCCCCCGCTTATTGCGGACGTGGGGGTCCTCAACAGACCCTGCTGGTCAAGCTGCGGTTGCGGCGTCACGCAGATGAAGAACTATGAAGAACTTGAAGAACCGGTCTGGTTTTGGAAACTGGCCTCATAGTGTAAACTGAAGCGTATGTCTCGGGTCTAAAACAACAGTGCACCACCGGTCTGAGGTCTGGGATCTGAAGTCTGCATTATGGCCAAGAAGACACAGGAATCGGACGGAGAGCTCACATACTCCAACATCCCCTACGGGCGGGCGCTCATCCACTCCTCGGAGTTCAAGATAAGCACGAGCTTCGAGCCGCGCGGCGACCAGGCCGCCGCCATCGAGAGGCTGGCCGAGGGCGTCGAGGACGGCGAGAAACACCAGGTGCTGTTGGGGGTCACGGGGTCGGGCAAGACCTTTACCATGGCAAAGGTCATCGAATCTCTGCGGCGGCCGGCCCTGGTTCTGGCGCACAACAAGACCCTGGCGGCCCAGCTCTACAGGGAATTCCGCGGCTTCTTCCCTGAAAACGCCGTGGAATATTTCGTTTCCTACTACGATTATTACCAGCCCGAAGCCTACATCGCCTCCACGGATACCTACATCGAAAAAGACGCGCTCATCAATGACGAGATTGACCGTCTGCGTCACTCCGCGACCCGTTCGCTCTTCGAAAGGCGGGACTGCATCATCGTCGCCAGCGTCTCCTGCATCTACGGCCTGGGTTCGCCGGAAGCCTATTACGGCATGCTCCTCTTCCTTGAAAAAGGCCAGCAGCTCCGGCGCGATGATATCCTGCGCCGCCTTGTGGAAATGCAGTTTTCCCGCAGGGACTATGATCTTGAGCGAGGCTACTTCCGCGTTCGGGGCGACGTCATCGAAGTGTTTCCCACATACGAGGACTACGCGATTCGACTCGATATGTTCGGCGACCAGATCGACAGCATCTCCCAGATCGACCCTGTGACCGGGCGCAAGCTCAAAGAACACGACCGGCTGCCGATCTACCCCAAGTCCCATTACGTCCAGCCCCGCGACCAGTTGCTGCGAGCCATCGAGAGCATAAAGGTGGAGTTGGAGGAGTGCCGGCCGCGTTTCGAGCAGGAGGGCAAGCTCCTGGAGGCGCAGCGGCTGCACCAGCGCACCATGTTCGATCTGGAAATGATGAAGGAGTTGGGATACTGCCGCGGCATCGAGAATTATTCGCGCCATCTGACGGGCCGCCTTCCGGGGGAACCTCCCCCGACCTTGCTGGATTATATGCCCCGGGACTGGCTCCTTTTCGTCGATGAAAGCCACGCCTCGATTCCCCAGGTGCGCGGCATGTACTACGGAGACCGCTCGCGCAAGGAGAACCTGGTCAAGTACGGGTTTCGCCTCCCCTCAGCCCTCGACAACCGTCCCTTGAACTTCGAAGAGTTCCAGCATCGGACAAACCAGGTGATCTATGTCTCGGCCACACCCGGTCCTTACGAGCTCACCAGGTCGGGCGGTGTTGTAACGGAGCAGATCGTGCGCCCCACCGGTTTGACCGACCCCGAGCTGGAAGTCCGGCCTGTGGCAGGGCAGGTGGACAGCCTCATGGAGGAGATCCGGGCGCGCGCGGAGCGCAACGAGCGCGTGCTGGTCACGACCCTTACCAAGCGAATGTCGGAAGACCTGGCGGAATACTACACCGAGATGGGGCTCCGGGTCCGGTATCTCCACTCCGAGATTGAGACGCTCGAACGCATCAAGATCCTGAGGGCGCTGAGAGCCGGTGATTTCGATGCCTTGATCGGGATCAATCTGCTGCGTGAAGGACTGGATCTGCCCGAAGTGTCGCTCGTGGCAATTCTGGATGCGGACAAAGAAGGCTTCCTGAGATCCACAACTTCTCTCATACAGACCATAGGGCGGGCGGCGCGCCACATCAACGGGAAGGCGATCCTGTTTGCGGATACGATGACAGGTTCGATGCAGGCTGCCATTGACGAGACAAATCGGCGGCGCGCCGCGCAGCAACACTACAATGAGGAACACGGGATTGTTCCTCAATCCATCATAAAGCCGCTCGACCCGGATCTGGTGCGCATCTACGAGGGAGACTACTACGAGGTGCCCGCGGTGGCGGAGGAAGCCGTGAAATACTCCAGCCTGGAAGAGCTGGAGAAGGAAATCCAGCGCCTGGAGACGGAAATGCGCGAGGCCGCGAAGAAATTCGAATTCGAGCGCGCGGCCGCCCTGCGCGACCAGGCGAAAAAGCTCAAGAAGATGGAAATGGAATTCCTCGGCGAATCGGCATCATGATCGAAGTGGTACGCCCCGCCGCGCGGCTATACGGGTCCCTTTCCCTTCCCGGCGACAAATCCATTTCACACCGGTACGCGCTTCTGGCAGCCCTTTCGGAGGGAGTCTCTGAGTTGCAGCACTTCGCCTCCAGCGCGGATTGCCACAGCACCCTGGGATGCCTGCGAGACCTAGCCGTTCGCATTGAAGTCGAGGGCGACAGGGTAACAATCCAGGGACGCGGCCTGCGCGGGCTCGGGCCGCCCGGGAAAATGCTGGACGCCGGAAACTCGGGCACCACCATGCGCCTCCTCTCCGGCATTCTGGCGGGCCACGCTTTTGAGAGCTCCGTCACCGGCGACGAGTCCCTGCGCCGCAGGCCAATGGGCAGGATCCTGGAGCCCCTGAAGCTCATGGGAGCAAGAGTGGAGTGCGGGGACCGCGAGCTCCCTCCCCTCAAGATACAGGGCGGAAGGCTAACCGGGATCCGGTACCGGCTTCCCGTAGCGAGCGCTCAAGTGAAATCATGCGTGCTGCTTGCCGGGATGTATGCCGACAGGCCTACGGCGGTCCTGGAGACTGTTCCCACCCGGGATCATACGGAGATCGCGCTCAAGCACTTCGGCGCCAGCCTGCGTCACGAAGCCGGCTGGATCGAGGTGGAGCCGGAGCCGCGCTTGGAAGGTCGGCGACTCGAAATTCCAGGAGACCTGTCGAGCGCGGCATTCTTTCTCGTAGCCGCGGCGCTGACCCCGGATTCGGACGTTCTCTTGAAGGACGTAGGGCTAAATCGCAGGCGGCGGGAGCTGCTCGATTATCTCCAGCGGGCGGGAATGGCGGTGTCCGTGGAAAACGAATGCGAGAGGTTCGGAGAGGCCAGAGGGAATGTTCGCATCCAGTGGCGCCCGGCTTTCCTCGCCGGGGCGCTTCCCCCTATTCGAGGGAATCTGGTCGCGGCGCTCATCGATGAGATACCGGTCCTGTCCGTATTGGGCTCTCAGGTGACCGGGGGGCTGGAGGTGTCAGAGGCTCGAGAATTGCGGTTCAAAGAGAGCGACCGCCTCTCGGCGCTGGCCCGTAATCTTCGGGCCATGGGCGCAGAGGTCGAGGAAATGCCAGACGGCCTGAAGATCCCGGGAGGACAGCGCCTGCGCGGCGCCGACATCGACACCCGGGGAGACCATCGAATCGCCATGGCGTTCGCAGTGGCAGGCCTCGTGGCCCATGGGGAAACCCGGATCCACGCGGCGGAATGCGCGGGCGTGAGCTTTCCCGGATTCTTTGATGCGCTGCGGCGCCTGACGCGCGATTAGGGGAATCCAGAATCCAGAATTCAGAATCCAGAATGATCGTACGGCCGTCCCTTCTGAATTCTGGATTCTGGATTCCTTAAGTCACCATGGATGTATCGATTATTTACCTCGTAGGATTCATGGGAGCCGGCAAGACGAGCGTGGGGCAGAGGCTCGCGGAGCTATTGGGCTGGAGTTTCGTGGACGTGGATCAGAAGATCGAAGAGCGCGAAGGGACTCCCATTCGCGAGATATTCCTGCGCGCCGGAGAACCTTATTTTCGCCGGGTCGAATCCGAGGAGCTGCAGAGCCTGAGCGCGGGGAAAAACCTGGTCGTGGCTCTGGGGGGCGGGGCCTTTTGCAGTCTCGAGAATCAGCGCGTCGTTCAAAGGACCGGAACGAGTGTCTGGCTGGATGCGCCGATGGAAATCCTGTTTTCCCGCTGCAAGGGAGACGGCTCGCGCCCGCTCTTCACCACGCGTGCCGCGATGAAGGATTTGATCGGTCGCCGCCGGCCTTTCTATGCGAAGGCCGACCTGCGAGTGAGAGTGGGCCGGCTCAGTGTCGACCAGATCGCGGACAAAATCCTCGTCCGTCTGAAGTCGTGTGCCTCCTTATCGGGTTGAAAAATCCGGCGCCCCTTGGTCGACAACGAACCTTTGCGCACTTAGCGCCTTCGCGGTGAAGGCGGGTACCGAATTAACCGCGAAGACGCGAAGAACGCAAAGGGGTGCGTTTTTGGTTGCCTTGTATTCGATCCTTCTGCGAGAATTCGGGGCCGGATCGGAGAGTATGGAGTTCAGCCTTTAGGCTGCCGTCAGAGTTTGTGTGCAGGCTAAAGCCTGAACTCCGAAGATGACCTTACGGGATCAACGTGGCGGATCGCTCCAAGGACTGGTTCGCGCAAGGCCAGCGGGATCTGGAGCATGCGCGAGCCTCTCAGGTACAAGGAAGGCACGAGTGGGCGTGTTTTGCTGCCCAGCAGGCGGCAGAAAAGACGGTGAAGGCTCTCCACGTGAAGCTCGGCCGGGAGGCGTCGGGTCACGCGATCGCACGACTCCTCATCGACCTGCCCATTGAGCCGGTCGAAGACCTGGTCGAGAAGGCCAAGGTGTTGGATACTTACTATCTTGCGACCCGGGATGCGAACGCGCATCCGGAGGGACCGCCGTACGAGCATTACGGCAGGCTGCAGAGCGAGGAAGCCATCCGATATGCCGGTGAGATCGCTGAATTCGTTCGTGCTTACCTGGCCTGATCAGACCTCAGACCTGCAACGCTTGGATATCTGGGCATCGGTGTGTTCACCTCGCGCGCAGTCTGAAGTCTGATCCCTGAGGTCTGATGTCTGAGGTCTGATTCAGGCTTTTCGGGATGCCAGTTCTTTGCGCCGGAGTGCCCGCTCCACCAACTGCTTCAATCGCGACCGCGCCCGAAAAACCTTGAGCCGGGCCGCCTGTTCCGTGCAGTTCAAGATTTCAGCCATGCGTTCGTAGGAGACGTCCTCGATATCCCGCAGCACGATCGCCATCTTCTGCCGGTCCGGGAGGCCACCCAAAAGCTTCAACAGCAACGCGTGGATCTCTTTTGAGTCCTGTGGAGAGCTGGGTGGGATCTCGTTCTGGCTGACCAGCGCTTCGATCCTGTCCGTGTCCTCCAGGTTGAGCTCAGTGAAAGTCCGGACTTTCTGCCGCCGGAGGCGCCGGAGCTCGTCGTAGCATTGGTTTATGGCAATCCGGTAGAGCCAGGGGAAGAACGGACGATTGTCGTCGAATTTCGACAGCGAGAAGTAAACCTTGGTGAATATCTTCTGGGCGACATCCTCTACGTCGCCGCGGTGACCGATGTTGTGATAGACGACATTGAAGACAGTCTGCTGATACTTTCGGACAATTTCCTCAAATGCGGACTCATCTCCTTTTTTGCACCGCCGTATCAGGTCGCTGTCGTCATCGGAATAGGGGTCTTTCTCCACGAAGATAGATTCTATCTACTCTGGCCGGCTTTTGGCCGGCTAATTTTCCGCAGCCGTTCGGTCGCGGCGTGCAAGGTCTCGCCCCTCTTGCAAAAGCAAAAACGAACATAGTTCGCGCCCAGCAACGGATTGCTGAAGAAGCTGCTGCCGGGGACCACCGCGACCCCGACGTCCTGAATCAAATACCGGGTGAACCGCACATCGTCGCCGGCGCCGAACGCCGAGATATCGGTCATGATGTAGTAGGCCCCTCTTGGAATGATGCATCGGAAGTCCGTGCCTGCCAGGCCCTCCAGCAAGAGATCGCGCCTTGACTGGTAGGCCCGCGCGAGCTCCTTATAGTACGATGCGGGAAATGACAGGGCATGCGCTCCGGCTTCCTGGAGCGGCGCCGCGGCACCCACAGTCAGAAAATCGTGAACCTTTCGGATCGCTTCCGTGAGGTGGGGAGGCGCGATGGCGTACCCTACGCGCCATCCGGTAACGCTGTAGGTCTTGCTCATGCCGTTGATGGTAATAGTGCGGTCGCGCATACCCTCCAGGGTTGCAATGGCGCAGTGCGTGGCGCCGTCATAAAGGATGTGTTCATAGATCTCGTCGGTCACCGCCAGCGCATTCCACTTGATGCATAGACCGGCAATAAACCCCAGTTCGTCGCGGCTGAAAACCTTTCCCGTGGGATTGTTCGGGGTATTTATGATGATAGCCTTGGTCCTGTCATTGAATGCGGCTTCGAGCTCCCCGGGATCAAAACTCCAATCAGGAGGGTGCAGGGTCACATAGCGTGGCGTCGCGCCGGACAGGATCGCGTCAGGACCATAGTTCTCGTAAAAAGGTTCGAAAATGACGACCTCGTCGCCCGGATTGATGACTGCCATGAGGGTGGCAATCATGGCCTCGGTGGACCCGCAGGTCACCGTGATTTCCCGCTCCGGATCGATTTCGAGCCCAAGATAGGATCGGGTCTTGGCGGCGATGGCGTTGCGGAAAGACTTGGAGCCCCAGGTGATCGCGTACTGGTTGATGTCGTCCTGGATGGCTCTGCAGGCGGCTTCCTTTATCTCCTGCGGAGCTGGGAAGTCCGGAAATCCTTGCGCAAGGTTGAGCGCGTCGTGCATTTGAGCCAACCGGGTCATCTCCCGGATCACGGACTCGGTGAAGCGCTCCACTTTTTCCGAAATGATCTTCTTTGCCATGAATCCTCCGTCTATTTCGGATTGCGGATTGCGGATTGACTACATACTTGGCTGGCGCTGGTACGCCAAGGAATCCAAAGAATCCAAGGAATCCGAGGAATCCGGCATAGTAGAAGATTTGGATGGATGAGTTTCTATCGGTACGATCTCGGTTCCTTCCGGTTCATTCCTTGGATTCCTTATTACGGCAGGCAAACTGTCACTCTCCATTCCTCAATCCGCAATCCGCAATCCGCAATCGGAAATCCGCAATCGAATTACTGGGCGGCGTCCCTGAGGACGGCAGTGATTCGCCGGTAATGGGCGGCATTGGTGAGAACCTGTTTGACGTAGCCGCGTGTTTCACTGAAAGGAATACGCTCTACAAACTCTGGCAGGTTGACGTTTCCAAAATCTTCCAGCCAGCGTTCCACCCGGTTCTCGCCCGCATTATAAGCTGCAAGCATCAATTCGATCCTGCCCGGGTACCGCTCCAGGAGCTCTGTCATGTAATGGATCCCCAGGGCAATGTTAGTCTCCGGTTGATAGAGTTTTCCGGACGTGTAAGGCCCTACTCCCGCCTCCCTGGCAATTCTCCTTCCCGTTCCCGGCAGCACCTGCATCAGGCCCCGGGCATTTGCGCTGGACCGCGCATCCTCCTGGAAGGCCGATTCCTGACGGATCAAAGCCAGAACCATGACGGGATCTATTCCGTTCTTTCCAGCTCGCGCGACGATGTACTTCCAATGGCGAACAGGGAAAAACAGATTCCATACTTCCTCGGGAAGCGCGTGGTAGGGAAGACGGTCGTAATTCGGGAAAACCTCGCGGAGTGTTGCGATGACGCCTTGGTATTCTTCTTTAGCTTCGTAGACCCGCGCCATGACGAAACGAATCGCGCGGTCTTCCGGCAAGCGTCTCGTGGCCCACCGCAACTCGGCGAGAGCGAGATCCAGGAGATCGGCCGCGGCCAGTTGCCGCGCCCGCTCGATGCTTCTCTGGGCCGGCTCTGTAGGCGCTTCGATCGCGGCGTGAGGAAAGCTAAGGGACTCCGCCAGCCGTTTCACTTGTTCGGAATCGATCCCTTCATAAGAATGGCTCCTGGTTTCGCCCGCTTGTTTCAGAGAGGATTCCGCTTCGCGAGAAAGCTGCCCATAATAGCTGTCGTTGGCGAGAGACTTTGCGCGACCGTAAAGATAGAGCGCCCTGCCATAGTCCTGGAGGTCGGCGTAACATCGTCCCATCCAGTAGAGTGCCGCAGCGGCGTTACCCGGCTCCGGATGATGGGTTATGTAGTCCCAGAATCCTCGCAAGGCTCCCTCGTAGTTGCGATTTGCGTAATCAAACGTCGGAAGCCTCCAGCGCGCCCTCTGGGCATACTCCCCGCCAGGAAATCTTTCGACCAGCACCTTGTAAGCCGCTGACGCGTCCTCCAATCTGTCCGCGACATCGAAATAGGTTGCAACGGAATTGAGCAGCCTCTCCGTGTGGGGCGAGCGTGGGTAGAGACGGACGGCCTCATCTCGCGTTGAAAGAAAGGCATCCTCATCCTCAAGCCTGCGGTATACGGCACCCTTAAGATACAAAGCCTGCGCGTGCATGGAAGGATCGGCCTTCGTCACAGCCTTCAAATACTTGAGTGCCGGTTCGGCCTTCCCGAGGTTGTATTCCGTCTGTGCCATTAGAAGGGCTCCCCTCTGGTAACCCTCCGGGCCGGGAGCTTTTGTTTTCCCTAACATCAGCAGCAGATCCCGGGCCTCGGCGTTCTTGCCGGCGCGCACCAGGTTTTCGGCGCGCCGCAGGAACATCCTGTAGTTCGAACCGGGCCCGGCAGATTTCGGTGCGATGGCCTGCAGTCGCTGCAAAGCCAGAGACGACTGCTTGTAAGTGACGAAGTCGCTGTACAGGCGAAGGTAAAGGTCCGCGGCCTCCGTGCGCTCGCCTGCTTCCTCATGACAGCGTGCGCGAAGATCGAGACTTTCCGCGGTTTCTTCCAGCTTGGGATTTTGCAGTGCGGCCAGAGCTTCCACGGGTTTCCCCAGCTTCAGCCAAGCCTGGGCTTCTCCCCGAATGGACTCGCCAAGCCGCGACGAGGCCGGAAAGCGGCTTTGCAGGAGGCGAAAGTATCGCAACGCTTCGTCCGGCTTCTCCATTGCGAGGAAGGAATTCGCACGATAGAGCAACGCAAAATCGGCCACGGCAGTCGTAGCGGAGGAGGCCGGATCGGGAAGACTTGACAATGCGGCAGAGTAGCGGCCTTGCTGGTAGTCCTCGACGCCTTGTTTTAAGGCTTTCAGGACCTTCTCGACGGCGGCGGGATAGGGTTGGATCAGCGGATCAAGCCCGTCCGGCAGCCGGGGCTGGTCCGGTTCCCGGTTGGAGGCCGGAAGGGCGGGGATATGCGTGAGAAAGGCGAGAACGAGGACGGAGACCCGCCAGTTGCCGAACGTTCTCGCGAATCTGCAGCGCACTGCTCAGTAGTCTCTTTCACAAATAGAGCAACGTATTTTTTGAAAGAACGGGCAATAGGGCACGGAACCTCACGGAATAGAATTCTTCGCGTCTTAGTGATGGATTGGGCTCAGCCTTACCACGAAGACGCGAAGACGCGAAGACGCAAAGAACAGAAGCGCTCAGTTTTCAACACGCGGACCTGGATAATCACTCCCGAGTGTGGAAGCGTCATTTTCGCCAAGGATTCGAATGACCTCGTCGTGGAAATAGTCGACCTTACGCGTGACGGCCGGGGAGACCCGTTTTTCGTACATATCGCGGCTTCTGTCAATGTCCCTCTTCAGCCTCACGTACAGGTCCTTGTGGGCCCGTCCTTCCGACACCCGCTGCTCGTTGTAGAGCTTGATTTCAGAAATGAGAAGTCGTGCGAATCGCTTTGCCTCGGAATGGAGCTTTTCCTCTTCCGAGATCTCCCGCACTACATCCAGCCCTCCAGCCGGCTTCTCCTTGGCCACCGCCTCCGCGGCCTTGACCTCCCCGGCAGCCCCAACTTTGGTCTGAACACCAGCCAAAGCCGGTGAAGCCCCACCTGCGGGTGTTCCATGCAAGGAACCCAAGCCAAGAGACCCCGTAGACGATGCAGCCTCATGAACCGGCGGACCGACCGGTTTCCCTGCGGCTGGCGCCTGAGCCGACAGGTCGTGCAGGATCTTCAGCGCGAGATTCTCCAGGCACATGCCCGCCATGCTTATGAGGATGGAGATGGAATTCAGGTCGCAGGTCCTTTCCGAGTCGCTGGCAAGCAAAAGAGTCGCGAGCGGCCGGCGCAGGGCCCGCAGTGAAAATGCATACCAGGGCGCGGCCGTTTCTGTCCCGACAGCCCGGTGCAGGACCGTTTCATGGGAGAGATCGGTCGCAGTTTGAGCACCATCACTGTTCAAAGCTCCCCGGAGCAAAGGGGTGTCGGATTGAGCGAAAGCAAGTGCGCGGAGTTTTTGAGCCGTGGCGTCGGAAAAGCCGAGGGCAGCCCAACCTAGGAATTGGTCTCCGCGCGCAACAAACAGGGCGACGCGGGGGGCGAAATGGGAGGCCCCGTTCAGAAGCAGCTTCAAAACGTCTTCCTGCGTCTCCTGCTGACGCAGGTCACGGGAAAATCCCGCCAGCAAAGATAGGCTCTGGTCTTTCTGGTCGTGCGCTTCCTTTATCGCCTCGAGGAAGAGACTATCGGTCGAGGGAATCTCCAATTCGCGCACGGGAGCGAGGCTTTGACTAACGCGCGCGAACAACGAAGAAACCTGATCTTGAATACTGTTGATGTCCCGCTCCAGCTTCGCTATGTGCTGCGACAGCGTCCGACGCACATCGTCCCGGAGCCGGTTTGCGTAGTCCTGACCGGAGGGCATGAGGTAACTCCTAGCAGTTCAAGGTATTCGGAACCGGTGGATCATATCTGAGAGCGTTTTGAGGTGTCAATTCGATTTCCACCATTGCTAGATCGACCGGACAGCAAGAATTCCTTAGATTAGAGAGAATCACCTTCCAATATGCTGTGAGATCTTTCTTGCCTTGGAGCTGAAATCGGTCTAACTCCTCACCCAACTCAACGGTTCGGACGTCCAGAAAACGGAATCCCAACGCTGCAGAAACAACGACGACCTGGCACGAATGAGTTCGTGGACTCTTGTTCGGAGGTCAGGCTTTAGCCTGCCTGGGCGCACGCAGCCTGAAGGCTGAACTCCAAACCTGGCGTGGGAGACGAGCGCTCTCGCTTTTAGAGATGCTTGGCGGAATTTTCGATAACTTTGGTCAGCCTCTCAATTCCCTTGGACAGCGACTCAAACGAAGGCTGGGACAAATTCTGAACCGAAACTGTGGCGGTCGAATTCTGGTTGTACATTGCCTTGAGTTGGGTGTTCATATCCACGGCCATGGTGCGGAGCTGCCGGATGGTCTCAAGTCCCAGGGTTTCGGTATTCTCACCCTTCGGAACTTCCTTGTCCGCGCGCTGGTCTACGAAGGAAAGCGTGTTGTCCTTGCGAATCCTCTTGGCCAGTTCTCTGATCTCCTGAGCTTTCGTGGTTATATCCTGCTTCGGGACCGGCTTTCCGCCCTCAAGATCCGAGACCAGCGTTCCGAGCTCGTCCACAGCTGCCAGCATACGCGTGCTGAGGCTGAGAGGTTCGCGGACCACCATCTTCATCAAGTGCGGCGTTACCAGAGGTTCCGAATTGCGGTAGAAACGACTCAAGTACATTGCATCCAGAAAATAGCGCGTCTGCAGGTTCCACAGAAAATCCTGCCACATGAGGTACGAGTTCATGGAATTGAAAGAAGTACCCTGAAGCTTCGGAACGTTGAAAGACGAGCCGGCACCGCCGGCCCTGGTACCGGTGCTTACTCCGGTTCCAGCATCTCGAGAACTCGTGGTTGTGCGGGACGCGGAGCCAACCGGAATACTGCGTCCGGCCATCGAGCCCATTCCTCTCGAGGGGCCCGCGTCAGAAACCCTCCCTCGCTCGGTTTCGGAGTTTGCCGTTCGGCGGTCCTGGGTTGCGGCCGGCAGGGACGCAAGCAGCGCCAATACCATTGCATAAGAAAAAGATCGATGGATGTTCACAACACCTCCAAATCTGGATTTTAAAAAGGCAGCGAACTGTAACACAACAGCCTGGATAACTCAACAAAAAATGCCTTTGTTTGTAATCTTTTAACTCCGGTAGGCGGAACGGGCGCGGGTTATTTCCCCCGCTCTCCCGCCACGGATGAAAAACCTGCCCACGAATTTCGCGAAGGAACTTAAGGGCTGGAGAGGGGCAAAAGGGTAGAGGGGAAGGCTAAATTAAATTAAATCAGGACCCTGCGACGCATCATTCAGGAAGCCCTTGACCCATTGCCCCTTTGCTCTGTGTACGTTCCCCAGTGTCAGGTTAAGACGATTCGTGAAATTCGTGGCCAGTCTTTTTGCCGTCAACTCCTTCCCATAGTTTATGCTCAGTCCCGAGTAAACAGAGTGAGATCGAGGCACAAAGTGTTCAAAGAAAATTGCGGGATGAAGAGAAATTCGGGCGGCGGGACCAGGAAAATCCTGAATCCCGCCGCCCCTCGAAGGAGGTTATTGAATGGGTACCTTTTTAGACGGAAGACCCAGAAAAAAGGTTGCATTTTCTTTCCCCATTTCCACGGTCGAAGATTAATCCATCGACGGATTGAGAAACAGCGTCATTGGAGCTTGATGGTACCGGTGGTGATGATGTCCCAGTAGGAATAGGGTCCGTTGTCGCTGAAATTCTTTAGGAAGGGTTTCGCCCATTGCAGAATCTGCGTAAACCTGTAGCCCGGCACTGCTTCGGGATGCGGCATGCGGTTGCTCCAGTGCGCGCGGATGAAAACCGCCCGTTCGTCCAGCGGAAGTTCCAGGACGTTCTCCACAAACTTCCCCCAGCTCTGGCTCCGGACCAGATACTGCTCCACGTTTGAGGTATAAAAAACCGTAACCTTTTCGTCCCGCTCCTTGAGAAAGCGGCCGATTTCGCGCAGAGCGCGAGACCCCGAAAAGTCGCCGACGACCGGGATAATGCGGTTTTCCTCCTGCAGCCGCTTGAGGTAACGATACTCCTGTGAGCTGTTGAGAAAGTTCTGCTGTCTTCCCTCAAGGTCCCTTTCGCGCAGAAACTCTCCGTAAGTAGGGACTGGAATGTAATCGTACTTGATTGAAAGCCCGCGAGTGAAAAAGGCGCGATGGATCTTGTCAATAGTGGCCAAATCCTCATCGCTCAGATTTACGCGGCAGGCCCGCTTCAGAAATAACCGTATGCGTCCGTGATTCCTCCGGTACGTTTGGGGATCGGAATCGGCTTTTTGAAAATAATAAACGAGGTCGTCGATAGAGCATGTCTCCTCATCGAGCTGACCTCGACGAAGCGGCCGGCTCAGGAGATTGGAAAGATATTCCGGGCGGTTGCGGGACAGGTGAAACATAGCTTTGAAAAACAGGTGCTCGAGAAAGTTCTGTCTTCGGATGTCGAGGATAAAGGCATACCGCGGCCGGATCTTGGCGATGTAAGTGAAGTTCTGGTTAGGCCCCACGCCGAGGTAGACTCCGCCTTGGATGCCCAGTTCTCGGAGCTTGGTTATAGGATGTAGGTAAGAGGCCTCGTTGGAAACAAAGTTGTCGTTCCAGAAATAACCGCCATCCTCCGAGACCCTTTCGATGAGCTCGGCAAATTCGCTGGCTGTGAAGGGCGTCGCCTCCCGGGTCAGCGCCCCTCCGGCTAGCGCCGGGAAGGCGAGCGCCAGGGTCAGGACCAGGACACGAGCGAAGACGACCATGAACCTCCTTCGTCGATGGTATGAAAAATTTTAATTAGGCGATAGCCTCAAAATCAACTTTGATTGCGGATTTACCGATTTCGGATTGCGGATTGTCGTAATCGAAGCTGTGTATTAGTTCCAAATCCGCAATCCGAAATCCGCAATCCGCAATTCAAGAGTGGGTCTGACGGCTTTATAATAAAGTCCTATGCGCGTTCACGCTCCGATGGTACTGCTGCTCGCGTGCCTTGCGTGCAGTTGCACCAGGGAAACAGAAACAAGAGCACCGGCAAAATCAGAAGCGGCGCTCCTGAAAAGGCAGGAAAAGGACAAGGTCTTCAAGCACGGTCCGGGATCGCCCCTGCCCGAGGAAGAAAAGGCGCGGTTCCAGGGCCTGGCTTACTACCAGGTGAATCCTGCCTATCGGTTCAAGGTTACTCTGCATCGCTACCCGGACCCTGAAATCGTCCGGTTTGCCACCAACACGGAGGAGCGGAGACAGTTCCTGCGCTATGGATACTTCGAGTTCGAGATTCAAGGCCAGAAGTGCCGGCTGCAGGTGTACAGGGCGACGGATGAAGGTGAGGAGGCCATGCTCTTCATACCATTCCGGGACGCAACCTCGGGCAAGGAGACCTATGGAGGAGGACGCTATCTGGACTTGAAGGAGAACACTTCCGGAGGCTACGAGCTCGATTTCAATGAGGCATACAATCCCTACTGCGCGTACGGGAAGAATTACAGTTGCCCACTCCCTCCTCGCGACAACACGCTTCCTGTTCCGGTTCCGGCCGGCGAAAAGAACTATACGCCGCCTCAATAACGGGTCCCGGGTTCTCATCCGAGGTTGGCACATGGGCGGGGTCTTTCTTCCGTTACTTTTGGTTGCGCTGGCTGGGTGCGGATCTCTACGGCGCCCGGGCGAGAATGCCGAAGCGTCGTGGTACCCGGAACAACTGCTGACATTAGAGGAAAGGCAGCAGGAGGCTGTGATCAAGCTCACGAGGGTCCAGGAGTTCCTCAGGCGCGAGAGCTTGTCCGGAGTTCTGATCGGTACCGTGCGCAATTTCGCATGGGTTACGGCAGGTGGTGACAACCATATCGTGATCGCCAGCGAGAAAGGGGCCGTCCTGCTCTTCATTCGCGACGACGGGCAGAAGTTCGTAATCGCGAGTTACAGCGATGCTGCCAGGGTGATGAATGAAGACCTCAGGGGCATGGGATACCAGCTCAGGGAAATTGCCTGGTATGGCGACAGGGCGGAGCCTGGTCAAATGACCGCGACCCTGCAGGAGTTGACAGGCGGCCGTCCCTTCGCTTCCGATACGCGCTATCCCGGGTCGCACATGGTGGATGATGAGCTGGCAACGTTGAGGGTTCCCCTGACTGAAACAGAGATACGCAAGTATCGCTGGCTCGGCAGACGCTGCGCCGAAGCCGTGGATTCTGTTTGCAGAAAGATTCGCCCCGGAATGACCGAGCGCGGTGTGGAGGCGCTTGTGTGCGATGCTTTGATGCGGCATGCTATTCGTCCGGCGGTTCTTCTCATAGCAGCGGATGAGCGGATCCTGAATTACCGCCATGCCCCCCCGTCCGATATGAAGAAAATCGAGCAGTACGCGATGGTAAACATATGCGCCAGCCGGTGGGGCCTGGTCATTGCCATGACGCGGTCCGTTCATTTCGGCCCCATGCCCGAGGACCTCGAGAAAAAGCTTCATGCCGCAGCACGTGTTAACGCGGGATTCTGGGCGCGGACCGTGCCCGGCGCCGGCGCGGGCGCCATTCTGCAGGGAGCCATTGAGGACTATGCCGCCGCGGGTTATCCCGGAGAGTGGGAAAGGCATCATCAGGGAGGAGCGATAGGATATCAGGAGCGTGATTGGGTGGCCGTTCCTGGAGCTACGCAGAAGGTGCAGGCGAACCAGGCTTTTGCCTGGAACCCCGCCATTCAAGGTGTCAAGGTGGAGGATACCATCCTTCTCGCCGGGGATCAGCTCGAGATCCTGAGCGAGATTCGAGGCTGGCCTGTGGTGGAATCGAAGGCGCTGGGACGAATTTATCGTTCTCCCGGCATCCTGGTCCGTTAGGATTTCGGATTTCGGATTTTGACTAATCCGCAATCCGAAATACCTTTGGTCTGGCAATGCTCTATTTCAGCGACAAATGATCCCGCTCGAGGAGTTTTGGCAGATTTTTCGCCGGCGGTTCGGCAGGGAGCCCGAGGTTGTCGCCCGCGCTCCCGGACGGGTCAATCTCATCGGAGAACACACCGATTACAACGACGGATTTGTCCTGCCTGTCGCCATCGACCGTGAAATATGGGTTGGAGTGGCGGGGCGCGAGGACCGCCTTTTAAACGGGTTCAGCCTTGAGCACGAAAGTTTCGCGCAGATCTCGCTGGATTCTTTGTCGCGAGGCGGTAAATCCTCCTGGATAGATTATCCGGCCGGTGTAGCCCATCAGCTCCTGTCCCGCAGCCTTCCGCTCCCCGGGACGGACCTGCTTATTGCCGGAGATGTTCCTGTAGGTGCGGGCCTCTCTTCCTCCGCGGCCTTGCTGGTGGCCTCCGCAACAGCCTGGAAGCATCTCTGTAAATGGAATCTGTCGCAGAGGGAGATCATTCAGATCTGCAAGCAGGCCGAGAACGAGTATGTGGGCGTCGCCTGCGGCATCATGGACCAATACGTCTCCTGCGCGGGAAGGAAGGGGCATGCCCTGTTCATCGATTGCCGCGATCTTGCTTCCAAGGCCGTGCCGTTGCCGGGCGCGCTGTCCATCCTGGTCTGCGACACGGGAGTGCGGCGCGAGCTGGCCACGTCGGAATACAACCGCCGGCGCGCCGAATGTGAGGAAGGGGTTCGTTTATTGAAAAAATACCTCGGAGACATCCGTGCGCTCCGGGATATCACGCCGGACCAGCTCGAGAAATACCGGGACCGTCTCCCTGAAGTGACTGCGCGGCGTTGCCGCCACGTTGTACGCGAGAATGCACGGGTGCTGGAGGCGCTGGACGCTCTCGCTGCCGGGGACTCGGGAAAATTTGGCAGACTGATGAACGAATCGCACGAAAGCCTGAGGCGCGACTACGAGGTCTCCTGCCCTGAATTGGATGCGATGGTGGAACTGGCCGGAAAAGAGCCCGGGGTGCTGGGAGCGCGGATGACCGGCGCCGGTTTCGGCGGCTGCACGGTAAATGTGGTCGAGTCGGAATTCGCGGAACGCGCCGCGCGCGCCATTCAAAGCGATTACAACCGGCTCTTCAGCCGGCCGGCAGCTACTTACGTGTGCGCCGCCTCCGACGGCGCATCAATCCTAATGACGAATGTCGAATGACGAGTGACGAATTTTCTGTTTTTCATTCGTGATTCGTCAATCTACTTTAAGGCATCGCAGGCGGTGAGAGCGCCGGTGACGTTAATGGCGCTGTTGCCCTGCTCGATGCTCGTGATCTTGCCCTGTTTGTCGACAACGAACGTCGTGCGAATGGCGATGCCACGCTCTTCATCGAGAATTCCGTAAGCGCGGGAAACATCGCGTTTGGGGAAATCACTGAGGAGAGGAAACTCCACGCCATTCTGCTTGGCGAATTCCTTCTGCGACGCGAAGGAATCAACGCTGATGCCCAGGACCTGGGTGTTTGCCTCCCGGAACTTCGCCATGTTGTCCCGGTAGTTTTGCACCTCGCGCGTTCAGCCGCTCGTAAAAGCCAGGGAGTAGAATGCCAGGACGACATTCTGCTTCCCTCGGAAGTCCGAGAGTTTTACCGGCTTCCGGTCCTGGTCCATGAGCGTAAAGTCCGGAGCCATATCGCCGGCTTTGAGTTGGGTCTTGGGTTTTTCCGTTTGCTGCCCGTAGGCCGAAAGGATTCCCACAAGCAGAGCTCCGAGTTCAAGCTTTGGCTTGCAGCCAAAAGTACGAACGAAACCACAGATGAACACAGACCGGCACAGCCGCAACCAAAAAACAAGAGCCCACGAACTCATTTGTCCCAGGTTTAGATGTCAGCCTCCAGGCTGCCCTGCGCCCGTAGCAGGCTAAAGCCTGAACTCCGAACCTCACCGCGGAGACGCTGAGAGCGCGGAGGTCTTTCCTGGGAGCGCAGACATCCTGCTCACCACGAAGACGCGAAGACGCGGAGAATCGCAAAGGATTTCTTCGCGTCTTCGTGGTGAGATTTTCTTTGGTTGCGGCCCGGCTGCTTCGTGTTCATCTGTGGTTTCATTTCTGTTGATACTTTCAAAATCGTGGGGCGTTCGAGTATAAATGACATCATGAATCCTCTGCAGTCTGACATGATGTCCAGCACAGGCAAGACGATTCGTCTAGGCCGCATACTCCATTGCACCTGGGTGTCATACCGGGAGTTCTCAATCCAGGGCAGGTTTTGGAGGACCTGGCCCAAGCAGGAGCCGACGCCTTTCTGGTTGCCCCTGGTATTGCCCGAGCCTATGCGAGCGTGTTCTCCGGACGCGGAGCGCCCGGGCTGATCCTGCGGCTGGACTGGACCAACCGCTGGCGGGAACCGGACATGCTCGGGAGCGAGGAAGGTCGCGGGCGCATGATTGCCGGTGTGGACGATGCGGCGCGCCTTGGAGCGGACGCCGTGCTGGCGTATATGTTCCTCGGCTATCAGGAGCCCGAGGCGGAGGCCCGTCAGGTCGAAGAAGTGGCTCGAGTCGCCCGATCCTGCGAGAACCTGGGAATCGGTTGCATCATCGAACCCATGGCGCGGGGATTGCGTGTCGGGGACAATCCGTATCGGCCGGAGCTGATCGCCTTGGGCGCTCGCGTCGCTTGCGAGCTTGGCGCCGACGTGCTCAAGACCGATTACAGCGGCGACGCGGCGTCCTTCCGTCAGGTCGTACAGGCGGCGTTCCGTCCGATCCTGATTGCCGGAGGCCCCAGGACACCTACTCTGCGTGGGGCCCTGGAAATGGTGGCCGGCGCCCTCCAGGCGGGAGCGCGGGGAATGTTCATCGGACGCAACGTTTTTCAGGCCCCGAATCCATCCCGCATGATGGGCGTGCTGCGCTCCATGATTCACGAAGGACTGGACGTGGAGGCTGCCCTTTCAACGCTGGAATAGCGGATTCTTTGCGGCTTCGCGTCTTTGCGGTGCAGGCAGTGTACGCCGCATTTACCGCTAAGACGCGAAGACGCTAAGAAACACGAAGACTTGGTTGCGGCCGAACGGCTGCGCTGTGTCCTAATCCAAGATTATCGGCTACGATGCAAATCGCCTTGGTTCTTGGACTGCTGACCGTCATTCTGATCCTGTTTCCTCTCGAGATAGTCTCCGTCGATGTCCTCGGCTTGGGAGGACTGCTGATTCTTGTGGCCACGGGCATTCTTTCGCCGGACCAGGCATTTGCCAGCTTTGGCAGCGAAATGATGGTGCTTCTGGCCTCGATATTTGTCATTGCCGCAGCGCTGATGAAAAGCGGAATTCTCGACACGGTCGGCCTGTATCTCTACCGGCATTCCGCGGGGAATTATCGGGTGCTGCTGGTCACCATTGTTCTCGTGGTCTCTTTCTTTTCCGCGTTCATGAACAACACTGTCGTAACGGCGGTCTTCATCCCCCCGGTCCTGGCCGTGGCGCGTCGGGCGCAGCTCCCTCCGTCGAAACTTCTCATGCCCGTCGCCTTTGGTTCGATGCTGGGCGGGTGCTGTACGCTGATAGGCACTTCCACAAACATGGCAGCCAGCGCCTTCCTTGTCCGGAAGGGGATGGCACCTTTCAGTTTGTTCGAGTTCCTGCCGGTCGGTCTGGCCCTGGTCGCAGGCGGCGCATTTTACTTTCTGATAGCAGGCTCCAGGCTCCTGCCATCGCGCGGCGGTGGCGAGCTCACGCGGGATTATCATGTGAAAGAGTATCTGGCGGAGGTCGCGCTCCGGAACGGTTGTCCCTTTGTAGGAAAGCGGCTTGACGAAGCCGGTGTGCAGGCTCTGGCGGATGTCACCGTGCTCGGGATCGTGCGCAACAAAGAGACCCTACTCGCCCCCGAAGGCCGTGAAGTCCTGGAGCAGGATGATACGCTCCTCCTCGAAGGCGCAGTAGAAGGAATTCACAGACTCCGCCAAACGCCCGGAGTGGAGATCAAGGGCGACGTGGATCTGGGAGACCACAGCCTGGAATCGGACAGCATCAAGCTGGCCGAAGTGATGGTCGGGCCCGGGTCGCGCTTCGTGGGGCGCACCTTGAAGGAGATCGATTTCCGGCGCAGGTACGGAATGACGGCGCTCGCTCTCTCGCGGTATGGCCGGGATGTAGTTCAGAAAGTGGGGAAGATTCCGCTGGAAGTAGGAGATGTGCTCCTGGTGCAGGGTCCCGAGGGGCGTCTCAACGACCTGCGCTCGACGGCTACCGCCCTGGTCTTGAGCGACCTGTCTCACTTTCTCCTGGAAAGGCGAAAGGCGGTATACGTCGTCGGGTTTTTCCTGGGGGCTATCGTGCTGGGCGGGCTGCAGATTCTGCCGTTGGGGGTTGCCTTCTTGAGCGCGGCCGTGCTCACGGTCCTCGTGCGGGGCATTCCGGAAGACGAAGTTTATACCCTGATAGACTGGCGGTTGCTGATCGTTATCGGAGCAATGACTGCGTTCGGCCAGGCAATGATCACAACTGGAGCCGACAAGTTTCTTGCAGCCTTGATTGTGAACTTCGTGGGAAACTTCGGTCCGATGGGCCTCCTGGCAGCATTCTTCGCGCTTACCGTCGTTCTGAGCCAGCCTCTGTCCAACGCGGCCGCGGCGCTTGCCGTCCTTCCCACTGCCTTGGCAACGGCGGAGAAGATCGGTGCTAATCCCCGTGCCTTTGCCGTAGTCGTGACCCTGGCGGCCTCCGCGTCCTTTATCACGCCGCTGGAACCCTCCTGTGTCCTCGTGTATCCCGCAGGGCACTACCGCTTTGGAGACTTCGTGAAGGTCGGGTTTCCCCTGACCCTCGTAGTGATGTTTGTTGTGCTTACCCTCGTCCCGCTGGTGTGGCCTCTGTGAGCTTTTTCAGACCTCAGACTTCAGACTTCCGACTAGGAATCAAAGGAATCCAAGGAATCCGAGGAAGGGAAAATTCGCGAAGGGACACTGAAGGTGCTGCCCTTGGATCTGTATTCTTCATGAAGCATGCGCATTGATGCGCATTCTTGAATTCCTTGGATTCCTTGGATTCCTTGAATTCCTTTGATTCCTCGTCTGATGTCTGAGGTCGGTACTCAGAGGCGTTCGAAGATTCCCGCCGCGCCCATTCCTCCGCCGATGCACATGGTCACCATGCCGTAGCGGCTCCCTCTCCGCTGCATCTCGGAGAGAAGGGTGGCTGTGAGCTTGGCTCCGGTACAGCCGAGCGGGTGCCCGAGAGCCACCGCGCCTCCGTTGACATTCACTTTTTCGATATCCAGACCCGCCTCTTTGATGACTGTCAGCGCCTGGGCTGCAAAGGCCTCGTTCAGCTCAATCAGGTCGATATCTGAAAGGTTGAGACCGGCAAGCTTGAGCGCCTTTGGAATTGCCGCCACCGGACCTATCCCCATGAGTTCAGGCGGCACACCGGCGGTGGCGAAAGCCACGAAGCGTGCGAGGGGTGTCACTCCCAGTTCTTTCGCGCGCTCCGCGGACATTACCAGGCAAGCTGCGGCGCCATCCGACGTCTGAGATGAATTCCCTGCGGTCACGGCGCCTCGCGCGTGGAAGACGGGTTTCAGCTTGGCCAGGCTCTCCTTCGAGGTGTCGGAACGCGGGCCCTCGTCGACGTCGAAACTGATTTCCTTGAACATGGGCTGCGTTCCGTTCGTGCCTGGCAGTTCTATCGGTACCTTCAAGGGCACGATCTCTTCCTTGAACTTGCCGTCGCGAATGGCAGCCAGAGCCCGGGTGTGGCTCCGCAGGGCAAACTCATCCGCCTGCTCCCGCGTGATGCCGTATTTGCCCGCCAAATTTTCTGCGGTCAGGCCCATCGAAAGGTAAGTGTCCGGAGCATGTTCTACCAGATACGGGTTGGGCGCGAATTTGTGGCCGCCCATGGGTACCAGGCTCATGCTTTCCGTCCCGCCTGCGACGATGATGTGAGAGAAACCCGCGATGATCCGTTCGGCTGCAAATGCAATCGCCTGCAATCCGGAAGAGCAGAAGCGATTGATGGTAAGAGCCGATGTGCTCACGGGAAGTCCGGCTCGGAGCATGGCAATCCGCGCGACGTTCATCCCTTGCTCCGCCTCGGGGATGGCGCAGCCCAGAATCACGTCTTCGACATCGGCGCCGTTCAGGCCCGGCACGCGGCTGATTGCTTCGCGGATGGCTGCCGCGGCCATGTCGTCGGGACGCGTGTTGCGCAGCGTCCCTCGGGGCGCCTTCCCTACGGCTGTTCGTACCGCGCTTGCGATAGAATTCAAGAATCCAAGAATTCAAGGAATGGAAAATTCGAGAAGGTCCTGCCCTTCGACCTGGATTCTTGCATTCCCGTCCCTTTCTCGGTTTCGAAATGTTCGCATTCTTGAATTCTTGGATTCTTGAATTCCTGTCTTTTCAATTCCGCAGAGGTTTGCCTTCCTTCAGCATGTACTCCATGCGTTCTTGTGTCTTTTGTTGGCCGCAGAGGGAAAGGAAAGCCTCTCGCTCCAGGTCCAACAAATGTTGTTCACTCACGCGATGGACTCCCAGGAGCTTCGTGCCAACCGCCTTGTCATATTCGGTAATGTACCGCGCGCGTTCCATCAGGTGCAAACCTAACTTCAGTTTGGCGAGTCCCGGCTGGCCCAGTACCGGGATGTCTGTCCGCGGAAACGGTGGGCGATATCCCTCGCCGGTTAGAGTCAAAACATCCTGCTTGGCATGCTGAATTCTCCTGTCCTGGTTCAACGTGATGTGATCCCGTTCTCTCAGAATGCCCAGACGGCGCGCCTCCAGGGCTGAGGAAGAGACCTTGGCCATAGCGATCAGCTCGAAGACTCTTCGGATTCGAGGCGTCAGCTGCATGTCCGAATCCGAGCCGGCTTCGTCGGCGGCGCGCAGCACCATCTCCTTGCACCCTCCCGCCGCTGGAATCAGCCCGACACCGGCCTCCACGAAGCCGGCGTACAGTTCCGCGGCGGCATGAACCTGGTCGCAATGCACAAGGATCTCACACCCGCCTCCCAGGGCGCGCTGGTGCGGAGCAGCCACCACCGGCCTGACCGAGTAACGGAGGCGCATGTTTGCGTTCTGGAAACTGCGTATCGCCTGGTCGATCGCATCCCACTGACCGGACTTCGCTGCTGTCAGAACCTCGAAAAGGTTGGCGCCGGCGGAGAAACTCTCGCCTTCATTTGCAATGACCAGCCCGGCGTGGTTCCGCGAGACTTCGTCCAGGGATTCATGCATCATCTGGAGGACACTCGCGTCGATGGAGTTCATTTTTGTGTGGAATTCCAGGCAGGCAACCCCGTCGCCAATGTCGATCAACGAAGCCCCGGGATTCTGGCGAATCACCTTGCGCCGCTCCTTGAGCGAGCGGAGCAGGATCAGACCGGGGCGTTCGGGCTCCTTTACATAGGACGTGCCTGCGAAATAGTAGACCCTTCCCGCCCGCCGCTTGTAGAAAGACTTGTGGCCTGCGGCCAGAAGATTTTCCGCGAGGGATGGCACCGGGCGGCCCTCTTCCCGCAGGCGCTCCACTACGCGCTTGACACCCAGCGCGTCCCAGGTTTCAAACGGGCCGAGCTGGTGGGCGAATCCCCACTTCATGGCGTTGTCGATGCTGAGAATGTCGTCCGAAATCTCGGGGATTCTCGATGCGGAGTAGCAGAGGCCGGCGCTCACGACCTTCCACAGAAACTTGCCCGGCCGGTCTGAGCGAAAGACCAGCTTGGCTATTCTCTTTTCCAAAGCAGGAATGTCCTTCGTCTTCTTGAGCGCGGGGAAGTCGGGAAGCTGAGAAGGACGAAACTCCATGGCCTGGTAATCGAGGTGGCGGATTTCGCTGCCGCTCGCGGTACGGACCTTCTTGTAGAAGCCTTGTCCGCTCTTGTCTCCCAGCCATCGGTTCTGCAGCATGGTTTCAATGAAGGAAGGGAGACGATACACCTCGCGCTCGGGATCGCCGGGCAGAGAATCGTAGAGATTCCGCGCCACATGAACGAAAGTATCCAGCCCGACGACGTCCAGCGTCCGGAAAGTCGCACTCTTTGGACGTCCCAGGGCGGGGCCCGTGAGCAGATCGACCTCCTCTATCGAGAGACCTTCCTCGATCATGGCTTTGAGTGTGTAGCAGAGACCGTAGGTCCCGATCCGATTCGCGATGAAGCAGGGCGTGTCCTTGCACAGGACTACTCCCTTTCCCAACTCGTCCTCCCCGAACCGGCTCATGAACTGAACCAGCGCGGGATCGGTTGCAACCGTGGGAATGATCTCCAGCAACTTGAGGTAGCGCGGCGGGTTGAAAAAGTGGGTGCCGAGAAAGTGCCTCTGAAAGTCCTCCGAAAATCCCTCGGCGATGCGGTGAATCGGAATCCCTGAAGTATTGGAGCTGACGATCGTGCCGGGTTTACGCGAGCGCTCGACCTGGGTGAAAAGAGACCGTTTGATCTCCAGCCTCTCGGTCACAGCCTCCACGATCCAGTCCGCCTGACCTACCCACTCCAGGTTATCAGTGTAGTTTCCAGGGGTGACAAGGGAGGCAAGCTCCGGACCGTAAAGAGCCGGGGGCCTGGCTTCCAGCGCGTTCTTCCAACCGGCCTGCACGATTCGGTTACGGACAGCAGGGGAATCCAGGGCAAGGCCCTTGCGCTTCTCCTCTTCGGTCAGCTCTGCCGGCGCGATGTCCAGCAGGTAGGAAGGAATTCCAGCGTTGGCGAGGTGTGCGGCGATTTTGCTTCCCATGACACCGGCCCCGAGCACCGCGGCTCGGCGGATCTTGAATTCTTGCATCATAGCTCCGTTTCCGTTTTGGGGTCTGACCCTGAAAATTGAAAAATGCATTTTCAGGGTCAGCCCCCTATTCTTTCCAGCGCTGCAGAAAATCCAGCAGGAAATTCTCCGGGCCTCCCGCTGCGGCCCGGCTCTTGAGATGTTCCCTTGCGGCAGCGATGGCCTCCGCATGAGTGGTTGCGTTCAGTTTTCCGCGCAGCAATTGCACGCGCAGGAACAGGAGGTACGTCTGCAGCGCGTCCGTCATGCAGTACTGCTTGATTTCTTTGAGGCGGCGCTGGCGATAAAGGTATTCCACGTCCTCGCCCGCGATTGTGTACTTCCCGGGCAAGTCCACCAGTTTACACAGCATGTCCAAAGACCCTCGGCGATACGCCGCGCCGTAGTTGGAGAGAAAATCACAAATGTCGATGTGATACGAATCGCTGTACCGGCTGCCGCGATAAGTGGATTGAGACTGCCCCACGGCAAAATATCGAGGCAAGGAGAGGCCGTGCTTCATCGCCCGAAGCTCCAGAACCGGAAGGTCGAAGCCCCGCCCGTTGAAAGTGACCAGGACCTTGCAGGTTTCGAACATCTGCCAGAAACGCGCCACCAAATCCTTCTCATAGGAACGGTCGGCAAGAGGGTCGCCAGCGAGGCAGCCTAGCGCTTGGATCTTGTAATTCTCGTCGGCCTGAAGCGTGGCGATGGCAATAGGCACGTGAAACGGGATCGGAAAGAAGTCGCTCTGCTGCCCGCTCTGTTCGAGAATCTTGTCGCGAGCCTTGTCATAAGCCTGCTCGAGCGTGAGAAGATTCTCCCGATCGTAGACCTGCTTGACCAGCTCTTTGTC
>WNGD01003153.1_pt1 | contig 28521 bp, 15 predicted proteins | sample 5400671 | NCBI WGS metagenome assembly WNGD01 (sample SAMN13153369, study PRJNA577476) | soil metagenome | isolation source: 40 cm soil or saprolite under grassland replicate 2 | place: USA:California | collected 2016-06-15
GGCCCAGATCATTGCTACTCTGGTAAGGATATGCTCGCGCCTTCGCAGTGTGGATCAGCGTTAAGCGAAGGACGTTGTCAGCGGGTTTGTCCCAACCATACTTGCTGTCGCTGAGAACTGCCGCGCCGAATGCGTTGCTCGCATCGGTCAGGTCGGCCCACTGCTGCGCCGGCACTTCGTAATGATCCGGCGTGTTGTTGTCGCGCTGAATAGTGCCGAGGCCGAGATCGTAAGTAGCTCTTGCATTCGATGCGGCCAACGGGAACGATGCCTTGAGGAGCGTATTCGTCGACTTCCAATCCACCAGATTCTCGACATCGACGCGATCGCCGCCGTTAATCAAAATTACCCGTTGCACGAAAGTCGATCCGGCCGCCTTCCTGGTAATCTCGAGCGCCACGCGCACTGGTCCACGTTCGACAACGCGAACCTCCGGCGCGCCGACGTACTCACGCGGCGGCGAGTTGACTGTGTCCCAAAGGATGCGCCACGCCGGCTTGTCCGGTGACGGATCGTTTCGCATCTCAAGCCGTATAGGAGCCTTTAGTAGTTCGTGATTCGCCTCCTTATCTAAAATCGAAGCCAGGTCACCATTCGAATCGATCTTCACGGCGTAGCGCGCACTTTCGAGTGAAGCAGTGGTCACACCCAACTGATCGTCGGATGAACTAGCGCGCCGACCTGACGCGCCAGGCAAGACAGAGAAAACTTTGAATCCCACCGAGGGCATCTCTGCCAGAAACAGAATGTGTGCTTTGTTGCCGTGCCGCTCAAGGAGTTGCACGGGGACGTCTCGCCTCGCAACGGAATCGACAACACGAATTGCGCTGGGCGCGGCACTCACGAAGTCGACCGTTGCTTCCACCGGATCGTGTCGGGCGATAGACAACGGATTGTAGACAACAAGCGGAACGCCCGGGCCGCTCGTATCAAGCATGCTGGCAACGGCGGCCGTTGAACTCGTCAGCACGCCTGCGAACTGGTTTGCTGAAACCAACTCATCGTTCCACGAGAACTGATAAGCCTGCGGAATGCAGGTGCCGGTGAGGTCGTCGTGGAACTGATGCCACAACACCCGAATCCACGCGTCGCGCAAGCGCTCGCCTGGATACTCACTACCCGCGAACAATTCGGCGGCGACGCCCGCCCGCTCCGCCGAATCAGCCAACTGCTCGTTCTCGCGGTTGAAGCGCTTCATCGCGGCCTGCGATGTATAACAGCCGACGCCGTGGGTCTTCATCGTCAGCTCGCCTTCATATTCGGGCAGCGCCGCCCTCTCTTCCATGGTCAGATCGCGCGAAAGTTGATCAGCCGACGTGTTGCGCACCTCTACGTTTCCGGCCTTGTTGGCAATTGACTTCTCCAGCCACTCGACCGACTCCGTGTCAGGTGCGCCGCCAATATCGCCCGTGCCGAAGTAGCGAAAGCCAACTCTGCGGCCGGCACCGATTGCAGTGAGATCATTCGACCACTTTGGATCGACGGAAACGTCACTCTTGATTTTCGTAACGTAATCGCCGGGATTCAGGGCGGCGACCACCGAGTTTCCATCTACCCCTTTCCAGCGTCCGATCGGAAACGGAATTCCGTGGGATGATCCCCAGGTCAACTTCTGCGTGGAGAACGCCGAGAAGCCGGAATGGGCGGCGATCGAGGGAAGCGCAAAGCCAAAGCCAAAACAATCAGGCAGGTAAACATCCTGACTGACCTTGCCGAACTCCTGACGAAAGAAACGCTTTCCGTAAAGCGCTTGCCGCATCAACGATTCAGGCGATGGCACGTTCACGTCGACGGCGTTGATCCACGAGCCGGCCAGTCGCCAGCGTCCCGCGGCCACATACTTCTGCAAGGTGGGCCAGGCTTCCGGGTGATATTCCTTGAACCACATGTAGTGGATCGCGCCTTCATAGTTGAAAGTGTAGTTCGGATAATGCTCGAAACGCTTGAAGTTCTCGAAAAAAGTGTTCGGCACAAACTCGCGAATCGAGTCCTGCACGGTCCAGTTCCATTGCGAGTCGAGGTGTGACGTGCCGACGACGTAGAGGACCGGCTTCGGGTCCTGACCTGATTGCTGGCTGCGCACTGGCGTCAGACTGACACAGAGAGCAATCAAGACCGCTACGAACCGCAAGCGCTTGATGATGATCTCTCTATGCATCCGAATCGTCATCTGCGCCGCGGGAAGTACGAGAGACGCAAAGCAAGTCAAGCGGCCTCGCGCTGACCATCGTTCGTTGAGCAAGGAACAGCAACGCTCTCAAGATACAAAGTCTCTGGACTGATATCCTGCTCATGCGGCCATTGGACTGTGCCAAAAGGCGAGCCTGACTTGTTTGAAATATTCCGGGTCTTTCAATTCGCGGAAGACCTCGTAATCAAGATAAGGCCTGGCGTCAAATCTCTTAAAACTGCCGTCGTTGAACTTTAAATCGAGAGAGAAGTTGTCACTGGCCGTCACTGCAATAACCGTCTTCATAGATCACCGTCTCCAACGAATGACCGATGATTCATCATTCCTTGCGAATTGTCTGTTCCCGTCAAGCAGCTTCTTCACCAACGGTCAAACGCGTGACCTGCAATTCATCACGATGCTGTTTGGCTTGCCACAGATCGTATTGAACTTGCTGGTTCATCCAGCTTTCCGGCGTCGTGTCGAAAGCGATGGACAGCCGCAGCGCCATTTCCGGAGTAATTCCCGTTTGGCCATTGAGCAGACTTGAGAGAGTGTTTCGGCTTACACCGAGGGCCTTGGCTGCCTTAGTAACGCTCAACCCCAGCGGTTCAAAACAGAGCTTCCTCAGAACCTCTCCGGGATGAGGTGGATTGTGCATACGCATGCTCTTCAGTTTCTTCTTAATGGTAGTCTTCGTAATCGACATCTCTAATATCCTCACCTTCGAACCTGAATGTGACCCGCCAGTTGCCGCTGACTCTGACCGACCAAGTGCCTTTGCGATCGCCGATTAGTGGATGCAGATTTAGACCTGGCAAAGCCATATCTGTTGAGTTTATCGAAACATTTAGCCGACCTAAAATCAACCGTATGCTTGAAGCCGATGATCACGCACGCAGTATATCAGCGCCGGCTGGCCTCTTGCGAGGGTTGCGTAATGCAGTCACCCCGCTGCATTCACCTGACCGCCCTCATCACCGCCAATCGCTGCCTGCATCACTGTTTCCGGCGTCCACTCGTCAATCGGTTTTGCGGGGGAGAGTCGACCACGGCTCATGACGGCCAGGCGATCACACATGCCGAAAAGCTCAGGCAAATAAGAACTGATCATCAGGATCGCTCTGTTCTCCGCGGCGCACTGCGCGATCGTTTCATAGACCTGGGCCTTACTCCCGATGTCGATGCCGCGCGTCGGCTCGTCGAGCAAAAGCACGTCAGCGTCCTGATGAAGCAAACGCGCGAGCGCCAGCTTTTGTTGATTGCCGCCAGAGAGTGTACTGACGGGCTGCCGAACGCTGCGCGCTTTGACGCTCAGTGAATTGATCTGCTTCTCCGTCTGTGTCCGCTGGCGCGAGAGATCAAGCCAACCCCAACGCGAACACGAGGCGAACCGGGTCAGGGTGACATTGTCGGCGACCGAAAGCCTCAGCGCCAATCCTTCGCCTTTGCGATCTTCGCTTACATAGCCCAGACGTTGAAAGAGTCGCATCGCAGGCGTGCCACCCCGTGCTGACAGCGCCTTCCCTGTCAAAGTGATTGTGCCCGACTCAGCCATGTCGAGCCCAAAGATGGCGCGCACCAGTGGCGTGCGCCCGGATCCCATCAGTCCGGCAATTCCAAGAATCTCACCGCGACGAAGCTCAAAGCTGGCGCGCTTCAACAGCGGCGGAGCCACCAGGTCGCGCACGTCCAGAATGGTGTCCTGGCTTTCGAAAGATCTCGGCGGACGCTGCGGAAACAGATTTTCCACGGGGCGGCCGACCATATGCGCAATCAACTCTTCATCAGTGATCGTCGCGATCCTTCCGGTCGCCACGCTCCGGCCGTCGCGCAAGACAGTGAAAGCGTCGGCGATCTCGCGCACCTCCTCAAGAAAATGACTGATGTAGATAACGCTGATCCCTTCGTTCTTCAACTTGCGGATCAGTGCGAACAGTCGCTCCACGTCATCGCGCTGCAAGCTGCTGGTTGGCTCGTCCATCAGGATGATACGGGCGCGCGCGGCGATGGCCCGGCAGGTCTCAACTATTTGTCGTGACGGAAGAGACAGATCCGCGACGCGTGTCTCCGGGCGAATGTCAGCGTGGTGAAAAGTTTTCAGCACTTCGAGCGTGCGCGCCCGCAGGCTCTGGCGATCGAGCCATCCCAGCCGAGACGACTCGATGCCCATCATGACGTTTTCTGCGACCGAGAGATGAGGGCACAGAGAAAGCTCCTGATGAATCAGGGCGATGCCGTGAAGGCGGGCATCGTGCGCATTCGCTGGATCATAGGGTTTGGCTTCGAGCTCCATTGTCCCCTGATCCGGGCGCAGCGATCCCGCAACGACATTCATCAGGGTGCTCTTGCCCGCGCCGTTCTCGCCAATCAGCGCGTGCACTTCACCTTGGCGTAGCTGCAGATTCACGCCGTCGAGAGCGAACGTCGGGCCAAAGCGCTTGTGGATGTTGGCAAGGGATAGAACGACCATTGGATCGGTGTCAGTGTTTCAGGTTTCAGGTTTCAAGTTTCAGGATTTTCAGCGTTCGTCGCAACCAAACCGAAGGTCTAAACTTGAAACCTGAAACTTGGAACCTGAAACTTGAACTTGAAACGTTACGCAGCGACGCGCGAACTGCGCCAGCGGTCAACAGCCACGGCGATGACGATGATGGCGCCAATGATGATCTCCTGAACGTAGTTGTGCCAGCCGATCTGCTGGCAACCGTTACGCAGGAAAGCCATGATCAGCGCCCCGATCATGGATCCGAATATGGTGCCTTCGCCTCCGCTTAAACTGCCACCACCGATGACGACTGCCGCGATGACGTCGAGCTCGGTTCCGGCGGCGACGGTTGGATCGCCTTGCCGCAGACGCGACATCTGCATCACTCCAGCGAGGCCGAACAACAATCCCGCCAGGCCGTAGATCCAGATCTTGAGACGATCCGTCGCAATGCCGCACGCGCGCGCCGCCACCTCATTCGAGCCCAGGGCAAAGACGCGCCGGCCGAACACAGTGTTTCGCAGCACAATCGCCGCAGCAGCAGCCACGCGGGCTTAGGGAATAAGACAATCAGCTCGTTTACCCAAGTCTCCGGCACGTTGACGGTTTGCTCGCCGGCAAGCCACTTCGCCGTTCCACGCGCGACGCCGAGCATTCCCAGAGTCGCGATGAACGGCACCACTCCAAAGCGCGGCAAAGTACGTCCACTAACACGTCGAATGACAAAGCTCAAAAGGAATCTTAAGAGCAGCAGAAATCCCAGAGCCGCTGTCATCGGAATAAATCTGAAGCCAGCTCGGAACAAAAGGATCTCTATCCAGGCCACCAAAACGAAATAGAGTACGTGAAAGGTGAGGCCGGTGATTACCAAGCCGTTGACCAAACCAACCGAACCGCCCGCCAGAATCCCTACAGTGACGGCAATTGGAGGCGAGAGTCCGGCGTTGAGACTGACCGCCGTGATGACGCCTGTCAGCGCAATGCTTGAGCCAACCGAAAGGTCAATCCCGCCACTGACGATGATCATCGTCATTCCAATCGCGCCGATGGCCACGATCACCGTCTGTCCGAGCACGACACGCAGATTGAATGGCGAGAGATAATGCCCAGGCGTCAAGACGTAAAAAATCGAAATCACCAGCACCAGACCGAGGATCGGTCCGACGCGGTTGAGCCATTTCTGAAGAAAAGCGGAAAGACCTAGATCTTGGATCTGTTTTGCTTCAGCAACCATCCGTCTTTGTAGGGGCAGACCTGCGTGTCTGCCCGTTCTCCGGCAGAGCGGGCTGAGGGCAGACACGCAGGTCTGCCCCTACACAAGATCGACACCGTGCTAACTAGCGCTCAGTTCTCTCTAGCGTGTCGTAGAGCGGTTGAGCGGGACGCACTTGCCCGCCCTCGTTCGCCACCGTGATTGCCAGAATGCGTATGCGATCGTTGTTCGGCAGCGTCAGCGTCTTTGCGTCCGCCGGCACATCGACGACGTAGGCAAAGAGGTAAGAATATGCATACGGTTCGTTGGCGCCGTCAGCGTTATGCCGGTGGGACGCGAACCACGCCAGGGGCGTGCGCTTGATAAAGCCCGGCGTTATGCCTGTCATCTCGCTATACGGATCAATCCGAGTTCTTGGCCTTAGCATCTGGGCAGCGATATCGGGCGGTGTGCCTGGTGGCGGCGTGCGCGGCGGTATTTGGACTTCTTTTTGATTCCAACGCCGGGCGTCCCATTGCCCAATAAAGCCGCCCCAATCCTGAATCGTTAACTCAACCGACTTTTCACCGATGCGGAATTTGGTTTTCTGATCGCCGTTCGCCGCGGCTGCAAGCAGATACACTCGGTTGTACTTTCCATTCGGCAGCGTGATCGTCTGGCCCTGTGGCACAACTGCATTCGGTTTTCCGGCGGGCGCCAGGCTGAAACGGATACCGGCGTAAGTTATCTCACGCGGCAACATCTCGGCAGGCAACGCCCGGCCCTGGGTCGTGCCCTGGTTATTGGGAGCAGCGTCGAAGCTGCCATCTGCCGGCCGACCATCCCGCGAGGCGACCGATAGATCGTACTCCAGCGCGACGGATTGCGACTGGGGCGCGGCCACTCGTGTACGCGCGGGAGCCAGCTTCAGTGCAAATGTCCGCGGCTGATAGGCGTCAAACGAAGTCACCAATTCACCGTTCGCGATTGTGGCGGGGCCGACAGGCTGTTCCTGACCATTGACTTCGCGCGCAGCAATCAGCGGAGCGGCAAAAGCGACGTGAACATTCTCCGCTGGCTTACCATTCAGTTCCACCAGGCGAATGATTACTTCGTCACTGAGTTCGGCTTTCTTGAGGGCCATAACGCGCACGCGATCATTATTCAGTTTCGCTAATGAAAAACCCTTGCCCAAATCGCCCGGATGCGCAGAACTCTCGAACGCGATAAGGGGCTGGTTGAGGCGCTGTGCCTGCCAGTCAGTTTGTCCCTGACGCCAGTCACCATCATGTCCGGCGAGGCCATAGACGAACTCATGATGCCCCAGGTCCTGCGTACCCTGATCCGTATAACCACCGCGAGTGCCCGGTGTGCGCATCAGCGTCAGTCGCAACGTATGCTCGTCTGGTTTATCAGAGGCGTTCTTGCAGTCCGTAAGGATTGTCGCACCATAAGAACCGCTCTCGTCGGTGAGATCGATCCACTGATGTGAAGCGACTTCGAACTGCCGCTCTTCTTCCGTGGGGCGCTGAATCGTGCCGACATCCCAGTTGTAAGTCGCCAACTTGTTCGTGACGGCGAGTGGGAAGGTGGCTTTCAGATTAGCCTCCCTGGCATTCCAATCAATCACGTTGCTGAACTCCACTCGATTGCCGGAATCACCGGCCGACAGACTGATGGTCTGCACGAACCTGGAGTTCTCCGCTTCGCGAGCAACTTCGACTGAGACGCGAACTGGTCCGTTTTCGACAACCCGAATTTTCGCCGGTCCACCAACAAACGTGCGTGGCGGTCGTTGCTCGTCTTCGAAATCCATATTCCACGCCGGCCAATTCTTCGGGTTATCAGTCAAGATAGCCAGGCGGATTGGCGCAGAGAGAAGCTCATGATTTATCTTCTTGTCGAAGATGCTGGAAACGTCGCCGCTCTTGTCGAGGCTGATTCGATAGCGCGAGTTTTCGAGCGATGATTCTGAAACTTTCAGCTCCGTGGCGACAGAGGCAGCATCGACCGCCTGAACATCGTAGACGGCGTAACCAACCGAAGGGACTTTCGCTACGAAAAGCACTTTGCCATTGCTCACCTGTGCGGATACTTCCTTGCCGTCTGGGCCAAAGACGCGAACTGCTTTCGGACCGCCATTAGGAAAGCTCACCGTGGCCTCGACGATATCCTCACGCTGGATGTTCAAAGGATTGTAGACCACGATTGGCGTGCCCTTCGCTTGCGTGTCAAGCCCCGAGGCGATCGCTTCCGTGGCACTGGTCAGTACACTTGAAAACTGATTCATCGCGATCACATCGTCATTCCAGGCGAATTCGAACGCTTTCGGTGTGGCCGTTCCGGGTAGGATGTCGTGGAACTGTCCACCCATCACGAGCGTCCAGGCGTTGTTCAATCTTTCTTGCGGATAGCTACGGCCCCCCAACCAGGCGGCGGCGACTGAAGCCTTCTCAGCGGCATCGGCAAGCAGCTCGTTCTTGCGCATCCAACGCTTCTGGTACGTTTGGGAAGTAATGGAGCCGGCCGAGTGATTGATGAGTTCGAGATCGCCTTTGTAACGCGGCAGGCGATCGGTTTTGCAGCATTGAAAGATATCAAGGAACATCTGATCGGCCTTTGACCAGATGACGTGAACCGGACCGTCACCAACCTGAACCGGCGAGCCAGGCTGCTGCTGGCCGAAACTTATCGGCGGCAAAGACGCTTTGCTTCTGGTGGTGATTGCCTCCATCAGTCTTACGGAGTTTTCATTCGGTGAACCACCCACATCACCGGTACCGACGTAGTGATAATCAGTAAACACTCCCGTCAGGTCTCCGTTAATCTGAATTCGTTTGGCCCAATCTTCCTGTGGCCTCGTCCGCTGCTGATTCTGTTGCGGCGTAAGCGCGGGATTCGCGGATGGTGGCGGGGGCGGGCTCTTGCTGATGTCATAGGTCACCTGGCTGCCATAACTCAACGGGTTCAGCGCGGCCATCACAGTTCTGCCGTCGGGGCCTTCCCAGATGCCGACGTTGAACGGAATCCCGACCGGCGTTTTTTCCGGCGAGTCGGGGCCGCCTACGTGAGGCGCCGGCTGCCAGCCGGATGAAAGCTTCTGCGTCGAGAAACCCTTGATGCCGGAGTGGGCCAGGAGGCTGGGCAGCGACGCGGGGAAGCCGAAACAGTCCGGCAGCATGTATTCCTCGCTCGCCAGGCCGAACTCTTTTCGGAACCAATTATTGCCGTAGAGAATCTGCCGAATGATCGATTCCGCGTTGGGCGAATTGACGTCGCCTTCTTCCATCGATGAACCTGCTGGATACCAACGGCCGGCCGTCACATACTGCTTGAGCCTCTCGAAATCCGACGGATAGTATTCCTTCAACAGACGGTAGCGATTGGCGCCGGTGAAATTAAAAATGTAATGCGGATACTTTTCAAACAGGGCGAAGTTGTTGCGCATGGTCTTGGTGAGGTACTCCTGAATAACCTGCGGGTACTCCCATCGCCACTGCGTATCGAGATGCGCATAGCCAACCACGTACAGCGTTGGCTCTTTCGCCAGGTTCGGCGCCGGCGATTTCGCTGGCGGGCCGTGGGCCTCGCGCTTTGACGTTGCACGTTCAGCTTCGCGCTTCGCGCCCTTGCTCGGAACCTTCGATTTCGGTGTCTGGCTCAACGCGCCACCGAGAGTTACCAGACACACCAGTAGTGATAAGAGCGAACGCTTTGGACTTCGTATCATAAAGGTCTCTCCCAAAAGACAAGTGTTTGCATTTTAGGACAAAGTGCAACCCGCTGATGTGACGAACGCGAGCTACTATACATCAGATCATCCACCGGTCGATCCTTTAACAGAGCCGACTATTGTTGCATCTGGTTTGTGATTGTCGCGAGTCTACAGAGATCGCAAATATTAGGACAAGGCGTGGGGCGCGACACATCACGCCGCGCCCTCGTCCTACCGGAATCGTTAGAAGAGGAACTTCAGCGATAACTGAATCTGTCGCGGGAAGTTCTGTTGCGTCGAGCCGACGCACCCGTAGCCGTTACACGAGCCGGGAGTGCCGGGCGCGATATTAAGATTGCGCGAAGTGGCAGTATTAGGGCTGCCAGTGCTCGGTCCGCCGAAGATTGGCGTGTTGGTTAGGTTGAAGGCCTCAGCCTTGAATTGTAACTTCCATCCTTCCCTGATCGCGAATTGCTTGGACATCGCCATCGCCAACTGTGGCCTCCAAGGGGCACGAATATAGCTGTTCCGCGGTATAACGTTCACCGTGCTGAACGGTTGATTAACTACTACGCCATTAACTGTGCCGACTGTATTCAAGGGAGTGAAGCAGGTCGGAGACTCGTTGTAGAGCCACTCGCCATAATTTTTGTTAGCTGGATCAGGCGCATAGCTCGGATGACCGGGGCAACTGAAAATGAAGCCGTTGGGAAGACCGATCGGGGTGCCCGAATCGTGTGTAAAGATCCAGTCGACTGTCCAGTCGTTGAGAAATTGGCCCAGCACTCCTTTGGCATTTTTCGCGATGAGGCCACCCTTTCCGACAGGCAGCCCCCAAATGCCACTGAAGGCCAGGTCCAGCGTACGATCCGTACCGGTGATCGCATAGAAAGGCGCGGTGTCCACAAGCCCGCCGCTGACGCTGGTAGTGCTGCTGTTGGGTCCACTGTTGTTGAGGTAGCCGTTAGCGGCCATAGTTTTTGACCAGGTGAAAGAGGTGAGGAAACTCAGACCCTTGATCAATGGCCCACCTGTTGACGATAGCCGCTTCTCGGCTTTGACTGCCATGGAGTTGTAGTTGGAATAGCCCACGGGCTCCGTGTTCGAAAACAGATTGCCAAAGAACTCTGGAAAGGGAACCATCAGCAACTTTACCGGGACGTTCTGTAAGGAGCCGATCGAACTCGCCTTGTAGCTCGCCACGAAGGCTGCGGGTAGCCCAGTCAGGTTGAGATTGCCAAAGTAGAACGGATTCGGCACCGATTGATTGCAGTAGCTCGGTGTCTGAGCACACTTGGCATAGTCGGCGACACTCAAGTGGTTCATTTGTGTCCCCACGCGGAGATCCTTTGTACGGCTGCCTACGTAAGAGACATCCAGGACAACTCGCCCGGGAAGCTCCCTCTGGACACCAAACGAATACTGTTGAATCGAAGGTATCTTGCGATTCCTTTGATCAAACGACTGGCTGCTACCAACGCCGGATAAGAGGCCGAGCGTATTACCAACCGGCAGGACCACGCCGTTTGGATAAGGAATGCCTGAGTTGAAATAGCCTGACGGGACGCCACTGCCCTTCACCGGATCGAAGGCTTGGAATTGAGTAGTCTGCGTCCACGTAGTGTTTCCGCCAAGTTCGATGGCAAATGCGCTTTGGACTCCCCAGCCGCCGCGCAGGACAGTCTTGGAGTTGAGAGCGTAGGAGACGCCGAACCTCGGTTGCCAATGATTTAATTGCGTGTCGTATGGAGCTAATTTGTCGCTCGAGAACGTAAACCCACCCACGATCGGGTTGGCGATAGTTGCGCCATTCGGTAGCGTGTTGTTGGGCGGGAAAGTGATCAGGCTGCTGATCGGGTTCTTCGCCGCATAGTCGAAGCCGGCATTGAGCTTGTTGAAGCGTTCCCTCGGTGAAGTCTCGACGTCCCAGCGCAGCCCCAGGTTAAGCGTCAGGTTACGCCGGACTTTGAAGTCATCCTGCACGTAGCCCGCGTAGTACTTATAGCTCTCGTACACGTCGTAACTGAAATCCACGCTGCCGGCGCCGTTGACCTGCGGATAGCCAAGCACCGACTGGCGGGTGAAGTCTGAGGCAAAATTAAAACTGCCGTTAGGATTGCCCAGGATAAAGCCGGGGATGTCGTGATTCAGCATCGCCTGCGCACCGAGATGGAAGTTGTGTCGGCCGCGGATATAGGTCACCGACGGCGCGAAGTCATAAGTCTCGTACATCAGAGCGCCGGTCGACTGGTTTGCCGCATTTCCGATGATGCGCGGATAGCCACTGACTGAAATAGTTGGCGCCCAATTCCGCGTGACGGTAGTGATTAGGCCTTGACGCACAGGCATGGTCAGGCCCAGGTCCTGGTCTGTCAAAGTGGCCAGGCCGGCAGATACGTTACCGTCGGCAGTCGTATTGTAAGTGCGGTTGAACGACACCCGAATGTCGCCGAACAGCGTAGGGCTAAATGTGTGCGTGGCGTCCAGTATTACTGTCTTGTTGGATCGATAATTGATGTTGCCGGTCATGGCGGGCCCGTCAAAGCCGTTTGTGCTTCGGAACTCAGTACCGGACCACCACGCGTACATCCCGTAAAGTCGCGTTTTGTCGCTGAAGTCGTGATCAATGCGGATGATGGGCTGGTTGTATCTGTAACGCCCGGGACTGGTGGCGGTAAAGTTGTTCAGCTCCCCCGTGCCGCTGTTTGGCAAGGGGAACAGCGCCAAAATCCTTTTCCCGATCGCGCTGACACGATTAGGCGGGATCACATCGAGCTTGCCGTTGTACTGGAATCTCGCACGGGTTTTGCAGGTCCCATCAGGATTTGTGGTCGCGCATGTTAACGGATCATAAATCCCGTTTCTCGACCCCGGCGTGTTTGCAACGTACTGGCTGAAGTCCACGCTGCCGTCAGGTTGCACGCGCACGTCGGCCGCCGGTGTGCTAGTGACGAAACCCTGTGGCAGCACCTCGCGCCATCCTTCAAAGCTAAAGAAGAAGAAGGTATTGTGTTTTAACTTCCAAATCGGAATCGGGCCACCCACGGTGCCGCCGAATTGATGCTGATTGTGCGGTTGTCTCTTTGTGCCGACCTGGTTAAGTTGGAACGTATTAGCATCGAGAATCGAGTTGCGCCAGAAGTCGAAGGCCGTGCCGTGAAAGTCCTTGGCGCCGCTCTTGAGGATCACGTTGATCGTGCCGCCGCCCGCACGTCCGTATTGCGCGTCGTAGGTGTTGGTCATGACTTTGAATTCCTGTACGGCGTCAACATTCGGCGCAATCTCCCAGGAACCGCGGTTAGTACTGGTTTGTTGCGTTATGGGTGCGCCATTGAGCGTGAACTGGTTGTACTGGCCCTGCACGCCATTGATTACATAGGCACCTGACTCGTCCCAGCCGCGTGTGCCGGAATTGCCGTTAGGTCCAAATGTAGTTGTGGTGAATCGAACCCCCGGCGTTAGTTGCAACAACATGAAGATCTGCCGTCCGTTCAGAGGCAGGTTTTGCACCTTGTCTGGATCGACGACGGTCCCGCCGGAGGCGTCGGCCGTATTCAAGAGTTCGGCAGCTCCCTGTATCGTCACCGTCTCAGAAACAGATCCAACCTCCAGAGTAAAATTCAGGCTCAGTTTCCCCGCCACGTCGAGAGACACCCCTTGACGCAGGGATCTTTTGAACCCTGGGGCTCCTACCGTGATGGTGTAGACGCCGGGCTGCACGTAAGGGATCGAAAAGTTCCCCCCGCTATTGGTTTGAGCCGTGTAGCTCTGCTCACTACCTTCTTTGACAGCCGTGATTGTGGCATTGGGAACCACAGCGCCGGAAGGATCAGTAACTTGACCGACGATCAGGCCGCGAAACTCCTGAGCCCGCGCGCCCGTAATGCAAACCAAGCTCATTAATGCGACTGCCAAGCTCCTGAAGATCCAACTTTGTCTTGTTCTACTCATGGTTGCCTCCTTAAGAACGGAAAGAACGGACCGACTGGATGGAAATTACTAGCCAACAAACATTAAGGCTGGCAATGCTGGCGCAAGTATTGCTTCTGAGCTAGAATGACGCCCACCGCAAAGGTTTCTTCGCTCCGTAAGTGCAATATGAATCAAACGGACGAGTGCGTAGTAGTAGGGAGCCGCGCAGTAACGGACTGCCCGCAAGCACGGCGACGACTTGCTTTGTTTGGGTACACTCATCCCCCAACTCTTGATCAGGTCGTTACCTTATGAGCCTTAAAGAGGTGAAAAGTCTTTCCGAAGTCTTGGGAAAGTTTTGGTAAAGTTTTGGGTACGGGCAGACAATAGACGATAGACCATAGACGATGGACCAAAAGAGCCGAGAAGCTTATCTTCCGTCGTCCACCGTCGTCTATCGTCCATCGTCCGTGGTCTCTTATGAGCCAGCCAGTTAGACATCTCTATGAATTTGGTCCGTTCCGTTTGGACGCGACGGAACGTCTTCTGCTGCGCGACGAACAGCACATTCCGCTCACCCCGAAGGCTTTCGAGACGCTGTTGGTGTTGGTAGAACACGGCGGGCACGTAATTGACAAAGACGAGTTGATGAAGAAGGTCTGGCCAAATACTTTCGTGGAAGAGGTTAATCTGGCCAAGAATGTCTCTTCGCTTAGAAAGATTCTGGACAGCGAGCAATCAGAGCATTACATCGAGACGATTCCAAAACGAGGCTACCGCTTTGTGGCGGGCGTGCGGGAAGTGTGGGCGGAAGAGCCCGCGCAGATCTTATCGGAACGCGACCTTTTGTCTCCCCACGCTGTAGCAGATCGCAGCGACGTAGGCGGGATTGAGAATAGAGTCCCGGCGAACGGAAAACCGGCATTAGAATCCACTGACTTCGTTGTCGCCGGCTCTGCGGATTCATCTCGTAGCCAGTCTCTCGCGAGTCGTCTGGGTTTGCCGGTCGTCTTTGTGGGTTTGGGTGCGATGGTCGCCCTCGGCGTCTGGTTCTTAACGCTGCGCCCAACGCCAAAACCGCCGGCTCCTTTGCTGAAGATCCTTCCCGTTACCAGTTTCTCCGGCACCGAGGACCAAGCCGCCTTCTCGCCGGATGGCAATCAGATCGCTTTCGTCTGGAATGGAGAGAAAGAAGACAACAGCGACATTTACGTAAAGCTGATCGGCGCCGAGCGACCACTCCGCCTGACCACAAATCCGGCATCCGACACCGATCCCGTGTGGTCGCCCGATGGTCACTATGTCGCCTTTCTGCGCCAGTCTGCCGAAAACGGTGGTTTGTTTCTCGTGCCCTCTTTGGGTGGAGCGGAACGAAAACTTGCGGATGTCTTTCCCTATCGGCCTTTCGTTATCGGCAACACGCTGAGCTATTCTCCCGACGGCAAACTCCTGGCGACTCCGGACAAGAATTCGCAGCAGCAGCCTTTCAGCATTTTTGCGATCTCGATTGAAACCGGCGACAAGACGAAGCTCACTACGCCGCCGGCGGGATCAGTGGGTGATTTTTTCCCAGCTTTTTCTCCGGATCAGAAGACGCTGGCCTTTGTTCGCTCGGTGAGCATTGCGGCTGCAGACATTTATCTTCTTACTCTCGGCGGTGGCGAACCCAAGCGCCTCACCTTTGAAAACACTTCTATTCGCGGCCTGAGTTGGACCTCGGATGGCAAGGAAATTGTTTTTGCCTCAAGACGCGGTGGGAGCACTTATAACTTGTGGAGGATCTCTATTCTCGATCCGACGCCTGAGCGCCTGACAACCGGCGACCGTGATGTCTACAGTCCAACAATCTCGCGTCAGGGTAATCGTCTGTCCTATACGCAATCAATGATGGACGGGAATATCTGGCGCATCGGATTACACACCTCGAAGGGACAAGAGAATTCGCCGCTCAAGCTGATCGCTTCAACGCAGGAAGACAATGGTCCGCAGTATTCGCCAGACGGCAAGAGAATTGTCTTTGCGTCTCGTCGCTCTGGAAGCTACGAGATTTGGTTGTGTGACAGCGACGGCGCCAATCCCGGCCAGTTGACCAGTATTGGCGGTCCGCTCACAGGCACTCCGCGCTGGTCCCCGGATGGTCGGCAGATCGCCTTCGACTCATGGATCGAAGGAAACGCCGACATCTATGTGATCAGCGCTGACGGTGGCAAGCCACGCCGTCTGACTTATGACACGGACGAAGACATTACGCCGAGTTGGTCACGCGATGGCCGCTGGATCTATTTTGGCTGCACGCGCAGTGGCAGCATGCAAATCTGGAAAGTGCCGGCCGAGGGCGGTGCGGCAGTGCAAGTCACAAAGCAGGGCGGCTTTGAAGGCTTCGAATCCACCGATGGCAAATATTTTTATTACGCAAAGGGCCGCGCCATGCCCGGGATCTGGCGAGTACCAGTCGCGGGCGGTGAAGAGAGTCTGGTGCTCGACAAACATCAGGCCGGCTTGTGGCGCTATTGGGCCGTCACCGATCAGGGGATCTACTTTGCCACCGCTGAAGTACCATCTCCTCCGCTGATCGAGTTCTTCAGTTTCGCAACCGGCAAGGTTACTCAAGTCGCCAGGCTCAATAAGCCTTTGTTCAAAACCGATCCCGGACTAGCTGTCTCTCCGGATGGACAATGGCTGCTGGTCGTGCAGATGGATGAGAACGGCAGCGATATCGTGATGGCTGAGAATTTCCGTTGAGGCCAGCAACCGGGGCCAATCCTACTCCACTTTCTCCAAACTAAGATGTTTCGTCCGTTGTAAGCAGTACACACGTGTATTGTTATCCGTCGCCTCGCAGACTTGTAACTCCACCCGAACCGCTTGTCGAGCTGCATGGAATGGCGTTTGCCGAACTTAACTTTGGTTGAGCCATCAGCAAATCAGGAGATGCAACGATGAGAGCTATTTGGAACGGAGCGATTAGTTTCGGTCTCGTTAACATTCCGGTTGGCGTTTACTCGGCCACCCATTCTGAAAGGATCAGTTTTAATTATCTGCACCAAAAAGATCTCGGGCGCATACACAACGTGCGTGTCTGCGACACCTGCGGCAAAGAGGTGCCTTATGAAGATCTGGTGCGCGGATACGAGTACGAAAAAGGCGAATACGTGGCCCTGGACGAAGAGGATTTCGACAAGATTGCCGTCGAATCAACCAAGACGATCAGCATAATGGATTTCGTCGATCAGGACGACATCGATCCGATGTTTTTCGATACCCCTTACTATCTTGGGCCAGGCAAGAATGCGGACCACGTCTATGCTTTGTTTCGCGAGGCGCTCAAAGACTCCGCCAAAGTGGGTATCGCCAAGGTCGCCTTTCGCGAACGCGAGCATCTGGCAGCGATCAAGGCGCACGGAAACGCGCTGATGCTGGACACTATGTTCTTTGCTGATGAGCTGACGAAACCCAGCGGGCTCGACCTCCCCACGAAAGACGCGAAAGTAACAGAGCGCGAGCTCAAACTCGCGGAGCAACTGATCGAAGAGATGTCAGCGAAGTTTGAGCCGGAAAAGTATGAGGACACCTATCGCGAAGCGCTGCTGGAGATGATCGATAAGAAAATCAAAGGCAAGGGAGGCAAGACTAAGAGGGTCACGGCAAAGAAAGCGACCACGAATGTCGTGGACATTATGTCGAAGCTGAAGGCCAGTCTCAAGGAGTCGGGTGTCCATCGGAAGACTAGCGCGGTGGCGAAATCCAGCAAGCGACGATCCACTAAGACCAAAGCGGCATAGAGACTTCGAGAAGGTTTGACAGGGCCGTTGACATCCTGGCGAATGGGACTAGAATGTTTTCGGCAAAAGAAGCTAACAGGGCGGCGATGTAGTGAGGACGCTGCCGCCTTTCAAACAAGCAAGCGCGCCCACGTACTCGCTTAATCTCACAAAACGAATCGACAACCGCCAAAGGAGACCCTCGCCTTGTTTGCGCTTATGCCAGGCCTATGGTATTTCGTTGTGCCTTGCAAGCAGTGCGGATCGAGATTCAACTTCCTTCACGACCTGTCTGAGGGCAAATCTGATTTGACGGCCGGCAGTTATTTTCTTACCTGCCCCTGGTGCCGGCATCAGGCGGATTACCATGGCAAGCAAGTCGAAAGATACCACCATCCCCAAGAAGGAGACGCTTAAGCATAAAGTTCAAGCAGAAGTTAGGGCGAGAATCGAGTTTCAATTCTTCCTGAGCGAAAAGTGCTTTCTTATTGTATTGATGGAGCGTATACTGCGTTGGCATTCCCCCCTTTTGGGATTAGCGATCCCCCTTTTACGGCGTAAAGAAAAGAAGTCTCAGTTTACCGTCTTCTAAAACTCGGAAAGTGATCTGGCTATGTGCGGCTCAAGAGTCAGCAAGGTCATTGCGTACCCGTGCCACGGCGAGTCGCGGTGCTGCTTAAGTCGCAGACGGCGACACCAGACTGATCACCAGACCGAATCTTTATGAATCGCAAACGGTTTCTAGTTCTGGCCCAACTCTTAGCTGTGGCGGCCATCTACTTCGCGGCGGCCCGACTCGGTTTGTCATTGGCCTCAGTGCACCCCAGCGTCTCGGCGGTTTGGCCGCCTACGGGAATTGCGATCGCGGCGCTCCTTCTACTTGGCTACCGCGTCTGGCCCGGCATTCTCCTGGGAGCTTTTCTCGCAAATTTTTTCACGCCGGTCCCCCTGGCAACAGCAATTGGCATCGCGGCGGGAAATACAATGGAAGCATTGTCCGCTGGTTATTTGCTTCGCTTTTGGGATTTCCACAACACTTTTGATCGCGCCAGGGACGTATTCAAGTTTGTCGTTGCGGCGTTGCTCTGCACTATGGTCAGTGCGACGATCGGAAATGTCAGTTTATGCCTGGGTCATGCGGCGCGGTGGGACCAGTTTGGAACTCTTTGGGTGACCTGGTGGCTTGGCGATACGGTTGGTGGTTTGGTGATCGCGCCGCTGCTGTTGACCTGGGGCGCTAAGTCGCGCCAGTGGTTGCCAAATAAACGGTACCTCGAAGCTGCTCTCATATTGCTGTTGCTATCTTTGGCCGCGTTGGTGAACTTCAGCAAGCCGGCTCCGCTCTCTGTTCGATACTATCCGCTCGCTCGACTGATTATCCCGCTCTTCCTCTGGGCCGCGTTCAGACTGGGCCAGCGCGGCGTTACTTTGGCGACTTTAATGCTATCGGTGTTCGCAGTTTGGGGCACGGCACAAGGAGTCGGTCCTTTCATAATCAGCACACCGAACGAGTCACTCCTGCTGTTGCAACTGTTTCTCGGGTCAAATGCCGTTACGTTTTTGTTTCTGGTAGTGGTGGTGGAAGAGCGGCGACTATCGGAAGAGACATTGCGCGAAAACGAACGCCGTCTGGCCGGCAACCTCGCCATCACTCGCATCCTTGCCGAATCACCGGCGCTCAGCAATGCGACGCCGCGGATTCTCCAGACGATCGGAGAAACACTCGGTTGGGAGGTGGGCGCCATTTGGACCCCGGACGTTGACGCGAACGTGTTGCGTTGCCTGAACATCTGGCAAGCTCCGTCTGCAAGAGCGGAAAGGTTCGAATCGGTAAGCTACGAGTCCAAGTTCCCGCCGGGGGTTGGCTTGCCGGGACGTTTGTGGACCAGTTCGAAGCCTGAATGGATTCCCGATGTAACTAAGGACGAGAACTTCCCAAGAGCGTCGGTGGCAGTTGCCGACGGACTCCACGCCGCGTTCGCGTTTCCGATTCTGTTTGGTGAGAGGTTCCTCGGTGTGATGGAGTTCTTCAGCCATGAAATCCGCGAGCCGGACGATGCGCTGCTGGCGATGTTCGGCAGCATCGGAAGCCAGGTCGGACAGTTCGTGGAACGAAAGCTGGTCGAGGAAGCCGTGAAGGAAAACGAGGAACGCACCCGGCTCATCCTCGAAACAGCGCTGGATGCTGTCGTTATGATCGATGGACAAGGTTTGATTACGGACTGGAATCCACAGGCCGAGAGAATTTTTGGCTGGACCAGACCGGAAGTTATCGGGAAAGGACTGACCGAGACTATTATTCCTCCCCAACACCGTGAAGCGCACGAGCGCGGTTTCCGCCACTACCTCGGCACCGGCGTCGGACCCCTGCTAAAGAAGAGAATCGAAATCACCGCGCTTCACCGTCAGGGGCGCGAGTTTCCAGTGGAACTGTCAATCACTCCCGTCGGCTTTGGGAATCAGATTTATTTCAGCGCCTTCGTCCGCGACATCACCGAGCGCAAGCACGCTGAGGAGGCGCTGCAGGAAAGCGAAGAGCAACTGCGCCTGGCGCTGGACGCGGCCAGGATGGGGGCGTGGGATTACGACATTCAAACCGGAGCGGTCAAATGGTCGAGTAATCTTGAACTGATCCACGGACTTCTCCCCGGCAGCTTCGGCGGCACGTTTGATGACAACCAAATGGATATCCACCCTGACGATCGCCGACAAGTCGTCGAGTCGCTCAGGCGCACCATTGAGCATGGCGAAGAGCACGCGATTGACTACCGGATTATTCGGCCTGATGGCGCGGTGCGATGGGTTGAAGGAAAAGGCCAGGTAATTCGAGATGATAGCGGCAGAGCGATTCGCGTGGCGGGCATATGTACGGATATCACGGAACGCAAGCACGCCGAGGCCGAGCGGGCCGAGCTTCTGGCACGGGAGCAGGCCGCGCGCATTAAAGCTGAGAAAGCAACAGAGATGATCAAACGCGTGCAGGCTGTGACCGATACCGCCCTTCAGCACTTGGCGCTCAACGAATTGTCGCACGAGATGCTGGTTCGGATCCTGGATTTGCTGGACTGTGATTCGGTCGCGATCCTGCTGTTGTCTGACGATGGGCAGAATTTGACTGTCCGCGCTGCGCTCGGCCTTGAAGAGCGAGTCGCGGATGAAGTGCGAGTGCCGATTGGGCATGGCATTGCCGGTCACATCGCCGCGAGTTGCCTGCCGCTAATCGTAGATGATGTGTCCGCGGTAGAAGTGGTGACTCCGCTGCTGCGTGAGAAGATTCGCTGCCTCATCGGCGCTCCGCTTTTGGTCGAAGGCCGGGTTCTCGGCGTCATACACGCCGACCGAGCCGAAGCCCGTCTTTTCAGTCAAGAGGACTTGCGTTTATTGCAACTCGTAGCCGACCGCATTGCTCTGGCGATGGATCGCGCGCGCCTTTATGAGGCTGAACAGAAAGCCAGAATTCAAGCAGAGGAAGCTAATCGAGCCAAGGACGAGTTTCTCGCCACCGTCTCGCACGAACTGCGCACGCCGCTGAATGCGATCGTGGGCTGGTGCGGAATGCTGCGGAGCGGCAGACTCGATCAACCTACAGTCGACCGCGCGATTGAGATCATCGATCGCAACGCCAGGGTCCAGGCACAGCTCATTGAAGACATCCTGGATGTCTCGCGCATCATTACCGGCAAGCTGGGATTTGACGTTCGACCGGTAGAACTTACTCAGATCATCGAGGCGGCGGTTGACTCAGTACGTCTGGCTGCCGAGGCAAAAGGCATACGCGTCCAATGCCTGCTCGATCCCAGAACGAGCCCCGTCTCAGGCGATCCAAATCGATTACAGCAGATCGTCTGGAATCTGCTTTCGAATGCCGTCAAGTTCACCCCCAAGGGAGGCCAGGTACAAATCCAACTAAAAGCGGCCGACTGGAACGTTGAGATCATCGTAAGCGACACTGGACAGGGAATCAACGCTGAGTTTTTGCCGCACATGTTTGAGCAATTCCGCCAGGCAGACAGCGCCACTACCAGAAGGTTCGGCGGGCTCGGGCTGGGCTTGGCGATTGTGCGACACCTCGTAGAGTTGCACGGCGGCACCATCCAGGCCGAGAGTGCAGGAGAAGGACAGGGTGCAACCTTTACCGTCAGACTCCCAGTTATGATCGGGAGCGAACCGAATGAGGCAGGAGAACTCGGCGCTGGTCGCCAGGCCGGCCAGGCCCAGCTTTCACTCAGTGGCCTGCGAGTTCTCGCCGTTGACGACGAGGCGGACGCGCGCGAACTGCTGACCGCAATGCTCTCCAAGTGTGACGCTCAGGTAAGAGCAACCGCTTCCGCCACCGAGGCCCTGGAGGTATTGGCAAATTGGCATCCTGACGTTCTGATCTCCGATATTGAGATGCCCGATATCGATGGTTATTCGCTCATCCGCCAGGTCAGAGAGCTTGAAGCGGACCGCGGCGGCCAGATTCCAGCGGTGGCGCTTACCGCGCACGCCAGAGTCGAAGACCGCCTGCGAGCGCTGCGGGCCGGATTTCAAATCCACGTTTCCAAGCCCATCGAGCCGACTGAGCTGGCCATTGTGTTGGCTAGTCTGACCGGACGAACTACCAGGCAGGTTGGCCGCGACACGCAAACATCGCCTGTCGGAAGTTGAGGCTCAGTGTCATTTCAGAGATGAACTGAATGGACTAAATGGTTAGCCCGGCGGACGAAATAGTATGGTCAAACCGATCCGTTGAAAAGCAACTTTCTTTACGACCTTTGAATCTTAGTCTCGTGACTGACGACTTCGCCGAAGGATGCTTGAACGTTGGTCAGCGATGAGTCCCCCGATACTCACGCCGCTTCGAGATTTCCTGGTAAAACCCGATACTTTAGAGATAGACTGAAACGACTGAATTAGGAGTACTGAAATGCGATTTACACAAAATACCTTTCTTGTTCGCGCCGCTGTTTTCGCCGTAATGATCGGAAGCGCGGCGCTGTCATTTGGGCAACAGTCGGGGAAGAACTTCTCGAACATCACGATCAAGAATTTTGGTCAGATGGACGAGCGATTTTACCGCGGCGCGCAGCCTAAGGAATCAGACTATAGAGACCTCGTGACGCTCGGCATCAAGACGGTGATTGATCTGCAAGACAACCCCACCTCGTACGAAAAAAGGGACGCGGAGGCGCTGGGGATGCGCTATATCAATATTCCCATGAGCGACAGCGAATACCCCAGGGCCGAACAGATTGCCATGTTCCTGAAACTTGCCGACGATCCGGCAACCGGCAAGTTCTTCGTGCACTGTGCCGGTGGCCGTCATCGCACCGGAGTGATGGGCGCTGTCTACCGGTTCACGCACAACCAGTGGAATTTCGACCGGGCCTACGCCGAAATGAAGCAGTATGACTTCTACACACGCTGGGGTCACGGGAAGCTGAAGGACTACGTGCAGGACTACTGGCAGCACCTGCCGGCGAACCAGACAGGTGCCGCGGCAGCGACGACCGCGACGAAATCAAACAAGTAAGCGCAAATCTCATCAAGCAGAACAGGAAGACCGCTCACCGTGGGCGGTCTTCTCCATTTGCGCGCACTCCTGCTGGTTCAAATGAAAGCGTCGAGACGGAAAGAATCACGCGGTAAGCGCGTGGACTTGATCTTCGCCACGAAACTGAATTTCGTAGAGTTCGGCGTAAAGACCACTGCGGCGTAGCAATTCTTCATGTGTTCCCTGTTCGACGATCATTCCTTTGTCGAGCACGAAGATGATATCCGCCCGGCGAACTGTTGCCAGCCGATGGGCGATGACGATCGATGTCTTGCCTTCCATGAGCCGGCTCAGCGCTTCGAACACGAGTTCTTCTGAAGCAGCGTCGAGGCCCGTCGTCGGCTCATCCAGAATCAGAATTGGCGCGTTGCGGATGATCGCGCGAGCGATGGCGATGCGCTGACGCTGACCGCCCGATAGAGTCACGCCTCGTTCTCCGACCATCGTGTCATAACCTTCCGGCAGCCGGGCAATGAACTCCTCGGCGTTAGCCAGCTTTGCTGCTTCAATGATCTCTTTGCGCGACGCCTCGGGTCTGCCGTAGGCGATGTTTTGCCAGACGGGCGCACGAAACAGCAGGTTCTCCTGAAGGACGAAGCTGATCTGGCTGCGCAGCGACTTCAGCTTGTAACGGCGAATGTCATTCCCATCGATCTTGACCTGACCCTTCACCGGATCGTAGAAGCGAGCAACCAAACTGGCGATAGTAGTCTTACCTGCGCCCGTCGGACCCACAAGCGCGGCGACCTGTCCGGGTTCGATCTGAAGATTCACGTCTTTCAGCGCCAGCAAGTCAGAAGAGTAACCGAAATCGACGTGGCTGAATTCTATCTTGCCCTTGAAGGCGGGCGCCGGCCTCGAGCCGGGCAGGTTGCGCACTTCGCGCTCAGTTTCGATCACCTCGCGTACACGTTCGTAACCGACCGCGGTTTTCGAGATCGTGTCGGTCATCTTTGAAAGCTCGCGCATTGGCTTGTACATCTTGCCGAGATAAAGCAGAAAGACGAGCAGCGAGCCCGTCGTGATCTCACCATTCAGGACCAGCTTCACACCGTACCAGAGAACCAGGGCAGTTCCGATCGCCACGATCACTTCGACAGCCGGAGCGAGCTTTGCTTTCAGAGCACGGGCTTGCAAGGCAGTCTCGACAGTTGCCAGACTCTGTTGTTCGAAGCGCTCCTGTTCATAGTCTTCGCGCGAAAACGCCTTGACGAGGCGCATCGAAGACAATACTTCCTGCGCCACGGAAGCGATTTCGCCTTCCTTCTTTCGCACCGCGCGCGAAGCCTCTTTAATTTGGCGCGTAAAACCGTAAACGACGATGAATAGAGCCGGCGTTACCGACAACGCCAGTACGGTGAAGCGCCAGTCGAGATAGAACATCACGGCGATCATGCCAAAGAGCGTCAGCACCTGAACGATCAGACCCAACAGCGCCTGCGAAATGAAACTCTGAATCGAGTCGATGTCGGCTGTGACTCGCGTGATCAGGTCACCTGTTCTTTTGTGATCGTGATACGAGAGAGACAAGCGCTGAATGTGATGATAGAGAGTTCGGCGCAGATCGTGCGAAACCCATTGAGCAACGGATGTTGTCAGGTACTTCTCTGTGTAACTGCTGAGCGCGCCCGCAACGGCGATGACCAGAACCGCCAGGGCTGCAAATTCGAGGATTGCTACCTTGTCCTGGCCCAAGATGGGGTTTATTAGCCCGGCCAGCCAGTCGGGCATTTTCTTTGAGCCGAGCACATAGTCGAAGACGACCTTCAGCGGCCAGGGCTCGAGCAAATCGGTGGCGCTCTCGCCCAGAACGGCGACAAACGCAATGCTCAGCGTCTTCCAGTGAGGCCAAAGCAGATAGGAGATCTGAATCTTCTTCTTCATGACGAAGCTCGGGTCGCCGGTCCGAGCAATTGGCCTAAAACGTCAATCAAAAATCACGGGGTACGCAACCCAACTGTCGAACTTTACTTTGCGGCCTGCTGGCGCTTTGGCAATTCGACCAGCTCATTTATTCTTTCGCGCAGCGCGCTGGCGAGCATTCGCACCTCGTCTGGACTGTAGTTGGCAGCGCGGAAGGCATCCTGGATTTGATGGTCGCTCAGCCGCGACAACCAGACACTAAGCCACTGGGCGTCATCAACCGTGATGTCTTTGAACAGGTTGCCCCTTTTGACCGAGTAGTGAAAGTTAATACGACCGTCTTTTACTTCGTCAATCAAACGGAGTTTCGCAAATTCCGGCGGATTGTTGCGATCGGGTTTGAACTGTAAGAACCGCGGCATGCTACTGACTTTGCCAAAAGTACCGCCAAGGTCGTGAACAACATAGCGCAACTCGGTCCCACCATTTTCATTGCGCACGACAACAATCTTGTTATTCGAGTCTTTGATGTCCCAGTTGTTAAGCAGGGCCATCATAATCTTGAGACCCTGGAATTCCCGCTTACCGATGAAAGGGTTGTTCGCCCACTCCCATCCATCTATTCTCTTTTCAGCCTTTGGCCTCGCTCCAAACCTGACATTCTCGAGAGTCTTGTCGAGACCTTCGATGCGGACGCTGGGAACAAGATAATCCACGTCAGTGAAATATCCGACCGCCCACAGCAGGCGCGTGGCTGCCGTTTCCGATTGAGCTTCCTTTCCAATCTTGGCTACCCATTCCACGCCCGATGCGTCGCGGACTCGATACTTGGTTGAATAGCCGCCAGGCTCTTTTCTGATCAACGTAACCTTTTTCAGATTGGGCTTCATCGCTTCGCCGCCTTGCCCCAGATAAAGGTCGCGGGTCTCAATGTTAGTCGGCTCGCGCCAAAGCACTGGAGTACCCCGCGGGATTGGCTCTATTTTTTTTGACTTGTCCTGCTTAGACTTGTCCTGTTTGGATTTGTCCTGCTGCGCAACACCGAGCGAAGAGATAGCCAGAGTCAGCAGCATCGCAGCAGCACATAACTTACGAATCCTAAATTGTCGGCGCATGATCTGTGTTCTCCTTTCGAGTACTGTTGATAAAGTACGACTGCGCGTCGAACCTCTGCGTCTGTAATGTGCTTTCCGAGCGCTCGTACTTGCCGTTGGGCAAAAGCTTTCGCGCCTTCACGTTATCGCGCAGGTACGCGGCCAGGACATCGTCCTTCAGATAACGCTTCATTTCGAGGTCATGGATTGGCGTGACAACCTCGACCCGGTTCTCAAGGTTCCGATGCATCCAATCCGCGCTGCCGATGTAGACTTCTTCATCGTCAGCGTTGCGAAAGTAAAAAATGCGGCTGTGCTCCAGGAAACGCCCGACAATGTTTCTGACGCTTATGGTTTCTGACATGCCGGGCACGCCTGGACGCAACATGCAAATGCCGCGCACGATTAAGTCGATCGGCACTCCGGCCTGTGATGCCTCGTACAGTTTTTGAATGATCTCTTTATCGGCGAGCCGATTCATCTTCGCGATGATGCGAGCGGGCTGGCCCGCCTTCTGATGTTCGATTTCGCGTTCGATCAGCCCCAGTATTCGTTGGCGCAAATTGACTGGCGCGACAATCAGTTGCCGATAGTCAGTCTGTCGCGAGACGCCCGTCAGGTAGTTAAAGAAGTCACTGGCGTCGGCGCCAATTTCCTCGTTAGCCGTAAAGAGGCTTAGGTCGGTATACGTGCAGGAAGTTGTCGGATTGTAGTTGCCCGACGCGATGTGCACGTAACGTCGCAGCTCATCGCCCTCGCGGCGAACGACAAGAGTGAGCTTGCCGTGCGTTTTGAGACCAAGGATACCGTAAACCACGTGCACCCCTGCCTCGTCGAGACGCTTGGCCCACTCAATATTGTGCGCTTCATCAAAGCGAGCTTTGAGTTCGATCATGGCGGTCACCTGTTTGCCTCGTTCGCTCGCCCGGATCAACGCCGGCGGAATCGGCGAATCAGGGCCGGTGCGATACAAGCAGACCTTGATCGCCGCGACATCCTTGTCGCTTACCGCGGCATTGACGAAGTCCGTTACGAACTTGTAGGAATCAAACGGATGATGCAGCAGAATGTCTTGCTCCTTAATGACTTCGAATATCGAAGCGCGCGTGTCGAGACACTCCGGAATCGCCGGCTCGAAGGGTTCGTCTTTGAGATCCGGGCGATCGTGTTCATAGAGAGCCATCAGATCCTGCGGATGGAGGGGCCCGTCGACCACAGAAACGTCGTCTGCTGTCAGGCAAAGCGAATCGGTTAAATACTGGACCATCTCATCGGGCATCGTCGGTGACACTTCAAGCCGCACCGGTGTGCCGAACCGCCGTTTCCGTAATTCTTGTTGTACGGAGCCGAGTAGATCTTCCGCTTCGTCGTCGCGAACCTCGATGTCGGCGTCGCGCGTAACGCGAAACGTGTGCGCTTCACCGGGCGACGTGCCGGGGAAAAGCGATTCTAAGTTTGCGACGATCAAGTCCTCCAGCAAAACGAATTTCGGGTAAGCGGCTCGGACGGGCACCAGCCGAGGCACGATTGAAGGAACCTTGATGCGCACGAAGCGGATTTCCATCCGTCCTTCGCCCCCGTTTGTGGCTGGCTCATCCTCCGGCGCCTCCACGAGCAAACCGAGATTGAGACTCAACGGAGAGATGTACGGAAACGGATGAGTCGGATCGACCGCCAGCGGGGTCAGCACCGGAAAAACTTTCTCGGTGAAATAAGAGTCGAGCAAATGGCGCTCAATCGGATTCAGCGAATCATAAGCGGCTACTTCGATCCCTTCGCGCTTGAGCTGAGACAAGATCTCGAAGCGCAGGCAATTCGTTTCTGCCGCAATCATTGGCGGCAGCATTTCTCGGATTCTGTCCAACTGCTCGGCTGGCGTCAGGCCATCCAGAGAAGGTTCGGTGACATTCTCCTCTATCTTTTCCTTCAAACCGGAAACCCGGATCATGAAGAACTCATCAATGTTGGACGCAAAGATAGAAAGAAATTTAAGCCGCTCGAGCAGTGGATTGCTCTGGTCAAGCGCTTCTTCGAGTACTCGTCCGTGAAACTCGAGCAGGCTGAGCTCCCGGTTGAGCAAAAGTGGCCTCGGCTCGCCGGCTGGTCGATGGAGCGACGGACCGGAAGCCGATTGTAGCTTGCGTTGGCTAAACATCTCGTCTGTTACAACCCTCAACATCCTGGATCTCCCAAGTTACTTTTTGTCGGTTCGAATTTTGGTTTAACTCTGGAAAACGGGGAGGGCAAGCATGGATAGATTCGAACCTTAAGTTTTTAGCTCTACTTCAGCATAAGACTCCGTAGGCGAATTGTCGGAAAGTAACTCAGCAAGGCGCATTCCCGAGCGGTCCGGTCAGGTAAACTGACGTTAAACCGGCCCTGATTAGTTGGTTATGAGCGATTATTGCGGTTTCCTAATTCTCTTGCAGTTTCCTCATTAGTACAATCAGCTCTTCTAAGTGTATTGATTCGGTGCTTAAGTCAAGGCGACTAATTTCCACCGCCTCGACCAGGGACCAATCGACACCGTGATCGAAAACTTTCGGATTCGTATTGCGTTTGATGATGAATGCTCGCCACTCTTGCGTCCTCGGTCTCCTATGGCGGCCGTGAGCGGCGCAGTACGTGGCTGGCGCCGAACAGCGCGACTGCGATTGATGAACCCAGTCCAAGCCAGAACCAGCCGGTCAAGCGGACGGCAATCAGGCCCTGGGTATCTTCAAATTTCAAACGTTCGTGGTTCATCAAGTAGACGGTGACGAGCCCGCTCAGCAGACTGGTCAAACCAAA
>WNGD01005986.1_pt1 | contig 28505 bp, 30 predicted proteins | sample 5400671 | NCBI WGS metagenome assembly WNGD01 (sample SAMN13153369, study PRJNA577476) | soil metagenome | isolation source: 40 cm soil or saprolite under grassland replicate 2 | place: USA:California | collected 2016-06-15
GCGGCAAAGCAATTCTCTACGAGAACATCGCCACTCTTGACGCGCTCGCGCAGTTGCATCTCTCCGAGGGCGCCGAGCAAAGCGAAAGAGATCCAGTTGAGCGACTGAAGGAGCTCGTGCGCACAGCGTTTCCCGTCGACTCACTCACGACCTTCCTCGAGAAAGAGGGCATCGACGGAGCCGCCTACGCCCGATCCCATACCGAGGAGCTCGACAACCTGTTCGCGGCCGCCGAAGCCTTCTACGCCGAGCGCGTCAGCGACCTCGGGCCGGCCCTTCTCGCGCAGCTGGTGCCGATCACCGCCGACTGGGCGCCGGCGCGTCGCCGCGACCTGGTCGTCCGCTACATCGGCTTTCCGATGTGGGACGTTCTGCTGTACCCCGTACAGGCGCTCAGCCAGATCGGCGAAGGGGACGCGATCGAGGTCGTCCGCGTCAGTCCGCACGAAGCCACGCTCCTCCCCGTACCAGAGGGCGGCAAGGTCGAGGGCAAACGCGAGCATCACTTCTATGCGTTCTTCAGCCGCGAGGCACGCGAGAACGACTATCTCTGGGGTCGCCTCGACGCGGCCGAGCAACTCGTGCGACTGCTCGTCGACTCCTCCAACGGGGACGAACCGATCCACGCCTGGTGTAAGCAGCTCTTCGAGGCCATTCTCGACGAGGAAGAGCAAGCCCTCACGAACATCAAGCCGAAGCTCGCGCGGCTCCGCACCGAGGTCGCTGCACTCTGAGCCGGCCGAAGGGTGTGGTCAGGTGACGACCAGGTTCGGGAAGTCGGCGGCGCTCCCGCGGAAGTAGTCGGTGTCGCACTTGCTCGCGACGCCGGCGACCGTGCCGTGGTCGGAGTACTGCCACAGCATCCACGTGTCGCCCCACGGCTCGAGCGATCCCGGCTTCGGCACCTCCCAGTGCGCGATCCACAGCGGGCAGCGCTTCACACGGTCGCGCTGCCTCGCCGTGAGGTTCGGCAGGATCTTCGTCCAGAAGCTCGGCCCCGTGTAGAGGATCGGGTAGTGGCCGCGGTCCTTGCGGTACGCGTCGACGAACTGGAGCAGATGGGTGGCGCACTTCGCCGCCGGCTGGCCGTTGGCGGTCTCGAAGTCGTACGCAAGCGGTAGGTCGCTCTTCCTGCCCCAGCCTCCCTTGCGGGCGAGTTGGATCGCCATCGCCGCCTCCGCGGTGCCGTTCCGCTGGCTGTTTTCCGCCGACGCCACGCGACCGAAGTAGTACGGGAACCAGGCGAGGCCGCTCTCGCGGAGCGCCTTGATCCGGCCCGGCCCGTAGCGCGTGTCGTGGACGTTCCCGTCGGCGACTCGAACGATCGCGAATCCGTTCCCGGAGGCGTGCGCCTTGTCGAAGTCGATGTCGCCGCGCGCGTCGGAGACGTCGAAGCCACGCAGCATCGTGGTCGCCGGTTGCGGCTTCGGCTTCGGCTTGGGCGTCGGCGTCGGCTTCGGCCCGGGCTGTGCCTTGCTCAGCGCGAGCCACGTCTTCGCCCCGACCACGCCGACGCCGCCGGCCTTGAGGCGCTGGGATCGCTGGAAGGCGCGCACGGCCTGGTCGGTGTCCTTGCCGAAGTCGCCGTCTACGGGCAGCCCGAGGTGGCCGAGCGCGTTCAGCCGTCGCTGGAGGCGCTGCACGCTCGGCGCCTGGCCGACGCCGCCGGAGCCCTTGCGCAGAACCGGGTTGCGCGGGTCGGTACCGGGGTCGGGGCGGCCGAAGCCGCCGTCGTACTCGCGATGCCACCACTCCCATTTCGCGTCCCAGTGATGCCAGCCGAAGAGGCCGCCGTGGAGGTCCACCAGGCGGGCCATCTCGTGGGTTGCGACGTCGACGGCGTGGCCCAGGCCGTGGTTGCTGGTGCCGGGAGTGGCGGCATTGCTGCCGTACAGCTCCTTGCACCGCACCTGGCCGGCGTAGGTGCGGTAGGCGCCGAGCGGACCCTCGGGGTAGATGTCGCCGCGCGCGCCGTAGCGCTGGAGCAGATACATCCGCATCGTGTTCCAGGAGGCGACCGCGTCTTTGGCCGCGAGGGACAGCCGGAGCTTCGGGTGGTAGATCGACGCCAGCTGCTTCGAGGTCAGCCGTCCGTTCTGCATCGAAAAGCCCTCCTTCGGTCGTTCCCCTCGCGTCGACCGGCCGAAGGGCCGCAGGGACGTTGCTACTAGACCGTCATCCCAGGCCGGGGGCGCCTGCGCCCAACCGTCCCACCGTCACGGCCTTCTGTCAAGCGCGGAGGATCTTGCCCGTCTTGAGATTGAGGCGGGTGGTGTCGTGGATGTGGGTGTTCGTGCGGTCGTTGAACTCGATGGCGAGGTGGTGGTCCCTGCCGGTCATGTCCACGGAGACGGTGAGGTAGCCGAACTCGACGATCGGGGCTTCGTCGAGCGTGTACTCGCCGACGGTGAGGGGGGTCTGGGGGAGTCCGCGGATCGGGCGCGTGGCCGCGAATCCGCCCGAGCCGGCGACGACGTAGGGGATCGACAAGCTGGGGGTCACTGGTTCGAGCCCAGTACCGCCCATCTTCTGAAACGGCTTGATTGAGACCCTGCGGGGTCTCTTCGCCGTTCGGCGTCCCTTCCTCGTCCAACGCGGCCAGGACGAGCGCCTCGAGCTTCTTGGCCTGCTCGCGCTTCTCGCCCTCGTATAGATGCCGGTAGGTCTTGTGGAAGAGAGCTCCACCGTCGCTGTGCTCGAGCCGCTCGGCTGCAACTGCCGGATCCATGCCGGCGAGCTGCGTTGAGAGGAACGGGACTTTCCGGCCGCGGAAGCTGAAGCCCTCGGCGAGTCCTCCTGGATAGGGAACCTCCTCGCCGAAGCGGGCGCAGAGGACGTCGAGCGACGCGAAGCAAGAACTCCGTACGTCGTCGTCGCGCACGGATCGATCCTACGGCCGCCGCTATCCGTTTTTCTCTTGCACCGGCGTGATCGGCTTGCTCGCGGCGACCCATTCCGCGAGTCCCGGAGGACGGTAGGTGCCGTCCTCGTCTTGCCGGCGTTTGGCGCTGGAGGCGAGGGCGCCGCCGTCGGCGTCGGAGCCGTCATCGTTCGCGAGCCGGCGGTCGTAGGCGGGCTGGAGTCGGTAGTAACGCGTGCGTGAGTCGTGCAGTTCGGCTGCATGGTCCGGCGTTATGTGTATCCCGGCCCTGCGAGCTTCGTCGTCGGCGGTCGTATTCGTTACGACGAGGTGGTCGGGCTTGAAGGCGAGCCCGCAGCGGCGGGCGTTCTCGGCCATCCACAGAAGCGGGATCTCCGAAAGCCCAGGGTCGCGGTAGCCGCCACCGACGTCGCAGTGAGCTCCGGAGAACCAGACCTGCTCGAGCGTCTGGTTCTCCGCATCATCCTGTTGCACCCAGAGGGTCGGCCTGAATGGGCGGCGTCGCTCATCGATGGCGAGCGCGTGGTAGGCGTTCCGCACGTAGCGGCTGAGCGTCGGGTCATGAAACGTCCACAGCCTGCTGAGCCAGGGAGGACGGAAACCGTCGACGGGGATGCCGAGCGCGCCGACGGTGTCCCAGACGCCGACGAAGTCGACGTAGACCTCCGAGTGCGAATACGAGCGCCGGAACAGTTCGGCCGCGATGCCGCCCGGCGCGCTGTCCCTCTCTGGATTGCGATAGAGCGCGTATGCCTGCTTGATCCGATCACGCTGCTCGGGGCGCAGGATCCCGGCGTTGCGCACCAGCCCGACGGTGCTGCGGGCCGTGTACGCGCCACGGCTGAAGCCGAAGAAGTAGAGCTTGTCTCCCGGCTCGTAGCTCTCGACCAAGAAGCGGTAGCAGTCCTGGACGTTGCGGGAGAGACCGATGCCGAACACTCCGCCGACCAACCGCTCGCCGCGGCGCGTGCCGACGCCGGCTTCGTAGTGCAGCATTTGAGGGTTGCCCGCGTCGTCCTCGTCCGCGAGAGCCAGCGAGATCTTCGCCACGTTCGTCGGCGCCGCGACACCTTGTTTCGTCTGATCCGGGCGGTTCCAGGTGCCGTCACAGCAGACAACCAGATGCTTCATTTCACCACTCGTCCGAAGCCATTCACCTGGCTGAGGTAGCGGACTCGGCGCATCACTTCCCCGCCGTTGGAGTTGCTGTTGAGGGATGTGTTGCCTTCGATCGAGTCGAACTGGCCGCCGCCGAGGTATTTCTCGACGATGCCTATGTGGTCGGGGACGCCGCCGTCCCAGTTGAAGATGGCGATGTCGCCGGGTAGGGGAGTTGTCCTTCCTTTCCACATGCCGGTGGCACGGAGCCAGGCTTCTGCGGTGGGAACGTACGTACATCCTTTGGGATAACAGCCGGCTCCCTTGAAGCCGTCGGCGATCGAGTACTTCGCGCCCTTGGCGAAGCAATAGCTGACGAAGATGGCGCACCAGGGGGCGCCGTCGACGCCGAACCACTTGCCGAAGGCGGTGCGGTTCGAGCCGGCCGGCCGCTCGGTCGTGCCGATGTGCTTTACGGCTTCCGCGAGCGCCTTCTGGCCAAGCGAGCTGGCCTTTCGGACTATCGGCACGTTTGGTTTCGGCGTCTTCGTTCCGCGCAGAGCCTTGCGCGTGGCCGGACCCGCGACGCCGTCGACCTCGAGCTTGTTGTCTCGCTGGAATGCGCGTATAGCGGCAGCGGTTGCCGCTCCATACGCGCCGTCGATCGGACCCGGTGCGTAACCGAGGGCGGTAAGGCGTTTCTGTAGCTCGGTGACTTCCGGCCCCTGCATGAGCGGGCTGGTGACGTGGAGCATCCCAGGCATCAGACCTCGACCTCCTTCGAAGATAGAGCGGCCGATTTCAGGCAGGGCACAGCCAACCCTGACCGTACGCGCCGCAGCAACGATCCAATGCGGAGTGCATCGACCTCCTCGTTGCCACTGCAACCTTGCGACCCCGCGAAGCGGAAGTCAAGGCGTCTTGCGCGGGGCGGCGGCAGCGGGCAGACACGGTTTCGGCACGTTCTCACTCTTCAGCGTCTCGGCTGTCTGCGCAAGCGGCGGCTCTAGTGGCAGTTCGGTGTCGGCGAATGTCTCGGTCGTGTCCAGGGGCGGCACGGTCTGGAAGAGACTCCTGATCTGCTGGTCGCTCGGCACGTTCCCGGACCAGCTCGGCCCGGGAGTCCGGGCCGTAACTCGCAAGTCGGGGGAGGGCGGTTGGTTCTTGTTCGGAGAAGTCGCGATTTCGTACCGGGTCACGATCCAGCCTCGCCGTCCGGCGAGCAGGTCCTGGAACCAGCCGCTCTCTTCGAGCTTCCACAGGTCGTAGAGGTCGTTGTCTCCGAGGTTCTTAGGAAGCGGCTGGACGGAAGCCGGCCCCTTACGGGGCCGCCCCTTATGGCGCGGCTGCTTATGGCGCGGCCGCTTGGAAGGAAGCGACTGGTCGGCGAGTGGCACCGCTGCCGAGATCGCGAACACCTGGGCGCGGAAGCGGAGGAGCTGGTACTTGCCGTGGGGCACGTAAAGGATCAGCTGCCGCGATCCTGGGACGTTCGGCGCGAGATTCTTGCCGTCGGCGACGAACCTGCCTGCCGCGAGCACGGTCGACGGCTGCACCTCCCACACGTCGGTCATCAAGCGGGAGCGCTGAGGATCGGGGAGGGCATTGCTGAAGTACGTCGTCGCCACACTGCTCGCGGTCGGCTGACGAGGGCACGGGACGATCGTTGAACCGGTGAGCGTGTAGTCCGATCCGAGGACGACGACGGCGCGCCCGCCAACGTCCTCGTAGTCGAGGGTCGCGCGGAGAACATCGTTGCCGTCCTGTGTGCCGAGGTTCTTCAGGCTTACCTGCACCGACACCGCCCGATCGAGATGGGAGGGGACGTACTGATTCTGGTACCAGAACTCCCATCCGCCGATTACGAGCCCGACGACGGTGAGCGCGACGCCCGCGCCCACCCGGGCGGTCGACTTTTTGATCTGGCTCCAAAAGAGCACGAAGCCGAGGAACCCGGCGGCCATGAAGAGCAGCGAAAAGCCGGTCACGATGGCCCGCTGCGTGCCCGCCCCGGCCTGCGCGCCGAAGAAGACATACACGCCCAAGAGGATCGAAACGAGCAAGGCCACCGGGACCGGCTCCTTGCACGGCGGCTGTTCTTCCTTCGGCCCGATCGCGATCAGCCGCCACACCGCGCCGACAAACACGGCCCCAGCAAACACGAGCAGGACACCCGGGAAGAGCACTCCGAGCCTGCCCCCGGTCAGCGACACGTCGTGCACACCCACCACGAGCGCAGCGAGACCCGCGACGAGAAAGAAGCCCGCCAAGAAGCGGACCGTCGCAACCTCTGGCAGACGCCTATCCACGACCCTCAGCCACGTTCGCTGAGACGAGTCGCGCTCCTTCCCTTGTGAGCGCGTCACGCGCCGCTCGCGGCGCGGCGTCTTACTGCGCGGCTGCGGGCAGAGTGGCTCCGGGATCGACGGCCCCTTCGAGTATGAAGCGGGTGTCGGTGTTCTCGGCGAGCGTGAGCAGAGTCGCGTGGAGGTGCGCGCGTGCGTCGGCGTCGAGCGGCGCCAGGAACTCGTCATCGATCCTCTGGACGATGGTGCGGAAGCGCGCCAGCTGGCGTTTGCCGGCGGAGGTGAGGCTGACGAGGTGGCGGCGACGGTCGGTGACGTCCCGTCGACGCTCGATCAGCTCCTTCTCCTCGAGGGTGTCGAGGATGCCGACCAGCATGCTCCGGTCGAGCTGAAGCGCATCCGCGATGGTTGCCTGCGTCTCGCGCGCGCCTTCGTCGAGGAGCGCCAGGACGCTGTAGTGGTACGGGCTGAAGCCGACCTGCTCGAACTCCTTGAAGGCGCGGGTCTTGAGCCCCACGCCTAGCCGCGCCAGCAGGAAAGCCGGACTCTCGACGAGCTCGCGCGGAAAGCACGGGTTCGGCGCGACGACGCTATCGGCGGACGGTGTCTCCATAGCTCAACAGATGAAGAGTAGCGCAGACCACCATGGATGTGCTAAACCGTGGAATCAGTCCACGATATGGGGAGAACACGAATGAGCGCACAAAGTATGGCAACTGCCACGGATGTACGGGAAGGGGACAGGCGCCGCTGGTTGATCCTGGCGGTGCTCGTTGTGGCGCAGTTCATGGTCGTGCTCGACGTCGCAATCGTGAACGTCGCGCTACCGACGATCAAGAACGACCTGCACTTCAGCCAAGACGGCCTCCAGTGGGTGATCACCGCCTACGCGATCGTGTTCGGCGGCGTCCTCCTGCTCGGCGGCCGGATGGCCGACCTGCTCGGCCGCAGGCGCATCTTCATGGTCGGCATGGCCGTGTTCACGGTCTTCTCCCTGCTCAACGGCCTAGCCTGGTCGTCCGGCTCGCTGATCGCCTTCCGCGGCCTGCAGGGGCTCGGCGCCGCGCTGCTTGCGCCGGCGGCACTCTCGATCCTGACCACGACGTTCAGGGAGGGACGCGACCGCAACGTCGCCCTCGGAATCTGGGGCGCAGCCTCCGGAAGCGGGGGCGCAGCCGGCGTCCTGCTCGGCGGCGCGCTGACCAGCGCACTCAGCTGGTCCTGGATCTTCTTCATCAACGTCCCCGTCGGCGTGCTCGTGCTCGCGCTCAGCCCCGTGCTCCTGAAGGAGAGCCGCGCCGACCTCGACCACCGCCACTTCGACACGGCCGGCGCCGCGTCGATCACGGGTGGCCTGATGCTGCTCGTGTACGCGCTCACGCACGCGAGCCAGCACGGCTGGGCCACGACCGAGACGATCGGGCTCCTCGCCGCCTCGGCCGCGCTCGTCGTCGGGTTCCTCGTGATCGAGCTGCGCTCTCCCGCGCCGCTGCTTCCCATGCGCATCTTCCGCCTGCGCACGCTGACGGCCTCGAACATCACCGCCCTGCTGCTGGGAGCGTCGATCTTCTCGCAGTTCTTCCTGCTCACCCTGTACATGCAGCAGGTGCTGCACTACTCCGCCCTGAAGACGGGAGTCGCCTACATCGCGCTCACGCTCTCGATCATCGGCTTCTCCGCCGTCTCGCAGGCGCTCGTCACCCGGGTGGGCATCCGGTTCGTGCTACCGGTGGGCATGGCGCTCTCGGCGGCGGGCCTCGTCCTGTACGCACAACTACCGGTGCACGGAACCTACTTCTCGAACCTGTTCCCGGCGTTCATCCTGAGCGGGATCGGGCTCGCCTTCGCCTTCGTGCCCATCTCGATCGGCGGGCTCACAGGCGTTCGCTCGGATGACGCCGGCGTGGCCTCCGGACTGCTGAACACGAACCAGCAGATCGGGGGAGCGATCGGAGTCGCCATCGCCACGACGATCGCCACCACCTACACGAGCCACTACCTCCATGGACACCCCGGCGTCGGCCCCCTCGACGCCGCCGCGCTCACGCACGGCTTCCAGATCGCCTTCTACGTCCTCGCCGCCCTCGCAGCGCTTGCGGCGGTGATCAGCGCGGTCATGATCGAGCCGGGCGCTGCCGCGACGACGTCCACAGAGGAAAGCCCCGAACTGATCCCCGCACTCGAGGAGGCGGCCTGACATGACGAAGAGAGCCAGTACCACCGTTCGGTACGAGACGCGCACGACGATCGACAGACCCATCAGCGACGTGTTCGGGCGTTTGGCCGACCTTGATGGCTACCGGACGTGGATGCGCCGCACAGGTTTGTTCCGCCGGTCCGGGCAAACGTCAGACGGCCCTGTCGGCCAGGGGACGGCCTATTTCGACGCCACGAGGATGGGCACATTCCGCGGTGAAGTGACGGACTACGAGGCACCCGCGAGGATTGGCTTCCGCGAGACCCTCCGCTGGTTCGGTTCCGACCTGATGGAGGCACGACCGGACTACACCCTCGAGGCGGACCGGGACAAGACGATTGTTCATCACGTCGCGGAGGGTCAGCTCTTCGGAGTGATGCGGTTGATGAAGCCGGTTGCGGCACTGCTGGCGAGAAGCGAGCGGGCCCGAACCGTCGAGTCGTTGAGGCGTTCGCTGGAGCCGGGGTAGGTCCCCGACGGCGACGCCCCAGGTCATGGGACTGATGAAGCCCTCCGGCCGCGGCGGGGGGCAACGAGCGGCAGCGCGCGGCTAGCACCTCAAGGAGAGTGCTCCGCCGCTGTCGCGCTCAGCAGTCGGATTAACAGGTTGTCCTGCTCTTCGTAGCTCAGCCGAGGAAGCACAAGATCGAGGGCCTGATCCAGGAACGGCGCCGAAGCTGACCTGCCTGCAGCCTCGACCTTCCAAAGCCGGTTCTTCGTGGCAGTAACCTCGATGCCCTGGAAGGTGACCGTGGTCTTCGCCCGTGGAGTCTCGGTCATGCACACCTCCCCGGGACCGCAACCGGGGAGGTGTTCCGCAGAGTCGGGCCTCCGGTCACGAGTCGAGCGCCTTTACCGTCAGCTGTCGGGAAGGGGATGCTCGTCGGTGCAGGCCACCAGTCGGCGCAGCGGGACAACTTTCGTGTTCGCTTCACGATCGAAGTGCACGACGGCGGCGTCGGTTCCGTAGAGGTACCGGAACACGCCGACGCGGCCGCCAAGGCAGACGCGCTCGCCTGCTCGGAGTTCGCGCTCACGACCGCTCTTCAATGGCTCGTTCATCTCGTATGTCTCCCCCTCATCTGGATAGAGGCATACGACCGGCCGATCCTTTCGGTAGTCCTAAGGGACCGGCACGGTGACTGTCGTGATTGGCGTCCTCACCGTCGCTGTCGTGCCTGTGGGAGTGGTCAGTGTTACCGCCGTGATCGGTGCGCTGACAGTCACTGTCGCCGCGACTTGCGCCGGCGACGTCGGGATCGGCAGTCTCGGCAGGGAAACGGCCGGCACTCGGAGCGTCGAGGGCAACAGCGACGGCGTCGTCTCGACCGTCGACGAGCGGGCGAACGCCGGTGTCGCATCTCCGCTAGAACCCTGCTTCGACGCAGAGGCAGGGCTCATTCCCGAGCCGCCGGCGGTCTTGAACTGACCACCAGCTGAGTCAAGCCCGAGCACAACCTCAGAGCGCGTAGCTGGGGCGGCCGCCGTCATGTCGGTCCCGATCGGAGCGATCACTCGCGCGGCGACGATCCCTGAGGTTGCGAGACCGACCGCGGCGACGACTGCGGCTGCGCCCTTCACCACCGCGACCTGCGGCATGCCGGCGTGCTTCAGCCAACGCCACAACCCGATACCGCTTGCTGTGATACCGAGCGTCTGACGGAGCCGCTTCCGGCCGCGGTGCAGGAGCATCGTCACCGCGTTGACCGACGCGCCCATCTGCTCCGCCGTCTCGCCGTACGTAAGGCCGAGCAAATCCCGGTACACCACGGCCACCCGCTGCTCTCTCGGCAGGCTCGCAAGTGCCGTGCGAATCTCGGGCATCCCCGAGGCCTCCTGCATCGCGTACTCCTCGAGCGGTTCCGCGTTCAGCCGCCGTCGCCGGAGGCGGCGGCCGGCGTTGAGCGCGATCGCGGCGAGCCAAGCGCGCGGGTTGCGCGGGATCGTGCCGCGTTCGAGGGCGCGCTGTGCCTCGAGGAACGCTGTTTGCACCACGTCCTCGGCATCCTCATGGTCATGCAGCTCGCGCTCGACGAGTCGCACCAGCCCGGCGCGGTGCTCTCGATACAGTCGCTCGATCTCGCTTGGCACGACCTACTAGTAGTGCCCGCATGTCGGGGGGAGCGAAACGATCTTGACTACAGCTCGCGCCGGGGGAGCGGCTATAGAATCGGCGGCCGGATCGTCGGCCCCAGTCCTCGATCCCCGCGGTAACCGCACTCGATTACGGGGAGGTCACCCAATGAGCAGCCGATTTCGGCGTTTGCTCGTTCTCACGGCGGTACTAGCCCTTACGCTTGGGGCAGCCGGCGCGGCGGCGCCGGCTGGCCTCGCAGCCAATCCGACGCACACGAAGGTCGCCGGGATCGACGTCGACATGACGACGATTCCGCAGCTCGAGGCATTGATGAATTCCCGCCGGATCAACGCCGTGGAGTTGACGAACTTCTATCTGCGGCGCATCCGTCAGTTCAACCCGCTGCTGCACGCGGTGATCACGGTCAGTCCGACGGCCCGCGCCGACGCGGTCGCGGCCGACCGGTCGCGGCGCAGCGGCGACCACCGTCCGTTGCTCGGGATCCCGATCATCGTCAAGGACAACGTCGACACCACCGGTATGGGCTGAAGGCCGCCGGCGCGATCATCATCGCGAAGGCCAATCTGTCCGAATGGGCCAATTTCCGCTCCGGCCCGTCGTCGAGCGGCTGGAGCGGCATCGGCGGCCCGACGAGCATGCCCTACGTGCTCGACCGCAACCCCTGCGGCTCGAGTTCCGGCTCCGGCGTTAGTGCGGCTGCCGACCTCGCGGTCGCGGCCGTCGGCACGGAGACGGACGGCTCGATCGTCTGCCCGTCCGGCGCCAACGGGGACGTCGGGATCAAGCCGACCCTCGGGCTGTGGAGTCGCACAGGCGTCGTTCCGATCAGCGCCGACCAGGACACGGCCGGCCCGATCGCCCGCAACGTCACCGACGCTGCCGCCCTTCTCGGCGCAGCCACCGGTGTCGACTCGAACGACACGGCGACAGGCGCTCAGGCCGGCCACGCCTTCAGCGACTACGCGCAGTTCCTCAACGACCACGCTCTGCAGGGCGCTCGCATCGGCGTCTGGCGAGACGGCACCTACGACCCGCTGCTGGTGGGGCCGGTCGTCGACCCGATCCTCGCCAGCGTTAAGTCGGCGCTCGAAGCTCAGGGCGCGACCGTGGTCGATCCGACGGACATCGACCTGTCGGCGACCGCAAACGAGTTCCCGGCACTCCTGTGCGAGTTCAAGACCGACATCGCGACGTACCTCCAGACCTACGTCCAGGGGACGAACCCCGTCTCGCATGCGCCGTATCCGCAAACGCTTGCCGACTTGATCGCCTTCGACCAGGCCCACCCCAATCTCGAGGGGCCCTGGAACGACCTGGTCTTCGAGTTAGCGGATGCAACGAGCGGCCGTGGTTCCGATTGCGACGCGCTCCGCGCGGCTACGACGCCGCCCGTTCAGGCGGCAATCAATTCGCTCATGGCCGACAACAACCTCGACGCGATCATCGCCTTGACGAACGGCCCGGCCTGGCCGACCAACGACGATCCGAACGAGGGTGACCTCAACGGTCACTTCGAGTTCTTCGTGGGCTCGTCGACGGCCGCCGCGGTGTCCGGCTACCCCGACATCACGGTGCCCGCCGGCCACGACGCGGGACTGCCGCTCGGGATCACCTTCATCGGCGGACGCTGGGCCGAGCCGAAACTGATCGGGTATGCGTACGACTACGAACAGGCGACACACATTCGTGTCCCGCCGCAGTTCATCCCGACGATCGGCGACGCGCTCTTCCCCGGCGTCCCGAACCCGTAGGCCCTGCTAGCGAGCCAAGGTCTCACGGCGCCACCACGAAGCCCGGCCGGCCCGGCCGGGCTTCGTGCTGCGACCGGGCCGGATTCAGAGGTCAGTCAGCCCACCAGTCGCGCTGGCCATCGACGTCTTCGCGCGGATTTTCGCCGAGATCGCGCGCGCCGAAATTTCACCAGCCGCCCGAACGCATCCGCCATTCTTGAGTGCGTGGGATTGTTGCGGCGGTTTCTCTCGAGGGTGTTCGTTGTGCTCCTGCTGGGCTCAGTCGGCCTGGGCTGCGGCGCGAGCCACGCGGGTAACACAGGGATGGGCACCCGACGGCTCACGGATCCAGCACAGCTCGCGCTTGAAATCGATCGCTCGCAGGCGGTCATCGACGGTGCATCGCGAGCGGGGGCGAGTCTGCGGCGAGCAGCTGGTTCTCAGCAGCTCACGTTCCGGCAGCTTGCCGACCGTCGACCCCTGCGACGGCTGACGTTGGCGCGGCTCGAGCCCGGTTCCCGGACGGCGGCAAGGGCGGCCCTTCGCGCCGCAGAAGCCCTTTCGAAGATCGTGCCAGCGGAGCGCCGTTTCCCGAACTGGCGCATTGTCGCGCCGCCCGCACCGAACAAGCTCCTCAGCTACTTCCACGCCGCGGCCGGGATCTACAAGATTCCATGGCAATACCTCGCGGCAGTCGAGTTGGTGGAGACGCGCATGGGGAGAATCCGCGGGCTCAGCCCCGCGGGCGCCAGAGGGCCGATGCAATTCATGCCCGCAACGTGGGCTCAATACGGCCGAGGCAGCATCGCCGACCAACGTGACTCGATCATGGCGGCCGCGCGCTTCCTTAAAGCCAACGACGGCGGTCGCGACATCGGACGCGCTCTCCTTCACTACAACCCCAGTCCGTCGTACGTCGTCGCCGTCGAGTCATACGCACAAGAGATGCGCAGAGACGAGCACGCCTTCTACGGCTACTACTACTGGCAGGTCCTCTACCGAACCACCAAGGGCACGTTCCTCCTGCCAGTCGGCTACCCCCGCGTCCGGCCGAAGCGCCTTCCCAGCTAGATCACCCAAGGGCGCCGAAGTGGGGATCGGACAAGGCCGCCGGCGGCATCCTGCCCTCACCGTCGGCGTCGGTCACGGCGATCCGATCACCGAGAACGCAGCCGATCGCGTCCATCAGCTGGTTGGAGGTCCTTGGCCCGCCGCACCGCTGATAGGCTCGCCGCCGTGGGATCGAGAGGGCGCCGCCACCTCCGTCTGGTCGCGCTCGCAGCCGCGGTCACGGCCGCGGCGACGGCGACGGCGGGATGCGGCTCGACCTCGAACACGCCGACCACGACGAGCACGGCCGCGGCATCGTGCGCGAAGTCGCAGCTGACGCTGGTGAAGCCGGGACAGCTCACGGTCGGCACCGACAACCCGGCCTATCCACCGTGGTACGCCGGCGGCACGAAGAGCTCGTTCTGGAAGGTCAATGATCCGGCCACCGGCAAGGGCTACGAGTCGGCTACCGCGTACGCGGTCGCGAAGCAGCTCGGCTTCAGCCCGTCCGAGGTGCACTGGACCTACGTGCCCTTCACCCGCTCCTTCGCGCCGGGCAACAAGCCGTTCGATTTCGACATCAACCAGATCTCGTACACGCCTGCGCGCGCGAAGGTGGTCACCTTCAGCAAGTCGTACTACGACGTCAACCAGGCGATCGTCGTGCTCAAGGGGACGAAGATCGCGTCCGTGCACGACATCGCGGGCCTGCGGCCGTTCAAGCTCGGCGCGCAGATCGGAACGACGAGCTACGACTTCATCACCTCGACGATCAAGCCCACCACGCAGCCGGCCGCGTATCAGCAGAACGCGGCTGCGGTGGAGGCGCTGAAGAACAAGCAGATCGACGGCCTCGTCGTCGACCTTCCGACCGCGTTCTACGTCTCGGCCGCCCAGGTGCCGGACTCCGAGGTGCTCGGCCAGTTCAATTCGGGCGGCGGGGCCGGCTACTTCGGCATGGTCTTCGCGAAGGGCAACCCGCTCGCGGCGTGCGTCGACCAGGCGCTTGCGAAGCTCCGCACGAACGGGACGCTGCAGCAGCTAGAGCAGAAGTGGCTAGCGAAGGCGACCGGCGCGCCGGTCTTGAAGTAGCCGACTCGAGGCGCTCGCGCGTCCTCGGCTCGCTGTCGGGAGCCGACGGCCGCCGGGGCGTTGCGATCGCGCTCCTCTCGACGATCGTCTTCCTCGTCATCGTGGTCGTGGTCGTCGCCAACTCGCCCGGCTGGCCCACAGTCCACAAGGATTTCTTCAGCTGGCACTACTTCAAGTCCTCGTTCCCGGAGATCGCGAGGGCTTTCCTCCTCAACTGCAAGATCTTCCTGATCGCGGAGTGCCTCATCCTGCCGTTCGCGCTCCTGATCGCCGTGCTGCGGAGCCTCCCGGGACCGGTCTTCTTTCCGTTGCGGGCCCTCGCGATCGTGTACGCCGACTTCTTCCGCGGCGTCCCGACGATCCTCGTGATCTCGATCCTCGCCCTCGGCGTACCCGGGCTGGAGCTCTCGGGCGTCCCGACCTCGGTGGTGTTCTGGGGGATCGTCGCACTCGTGCTCATCTACAGCGCGTACGTCTCCGAGGTCTACCGCGCGGGCATTGAGTCGGTGCACCCGAGCCAGGAAGCGGCCGCGCGCTCCCTCGGGCTCACCCGGTGGCAGACCATGCGCAAGGTGATCCTCCCTCAGGCCGTCCGGCGCGTGATCCCGCCGCTGCTGAACGACTTCATCGGCTTGCAGAAGGACACGGCGCTCGTGGGCATCGTCGGCGCGCTCGAGGCGTTCAACCAGTCGCAGATCGACGTCGCCGCAACGTTCAACTTCACGCCCTATCTCGTCGCGGCGGTCCTCTTCGTCGCAATCACGATCCCGCTCGCGCGCTTCACCGACTGGCTGATCGAACGCGACCGCCGCCGCCGCCAAGCGGAGGGGCTGCACGCGTGAACACCGCCGCGGCGCTCGAGATCGAGGGACTGCGCAAGTCGTTCGGGACGAACCTTGTTCTCAACGGGATCGACCTCTCCGTCGGCGAGCACGAGGTGACCTGCCTGATCGGCGCCTCGGGCGCGGGGAAGTCGACGCTGCTGCGCTGCATCAACTTGCTCGAGCCTGTGGATGCCGGTCGAGTCGTGGTCGCGGGGGAGGAGATCACCCGGCGGGGCGTCGACGTGAACCGGGTGCGCCGCCGGATCGGGATCGTCTTCCAGGCCTTCAACCTCTTCCCGCACATGAGCGTGCTCGAGAACGTCACGCTCGCACCCAGGCTCGCGCTCGGCCAGGGCCGCGACGAGGCCGAGCAACAGGCGCGTGCGCTGCTTGACCGCTTCGGGCTCGCGGACAAGCTGGAGGCGTATCCCGACCACCTCTCCGGCGGCCAGCAGCAGCGGGTCGCGATCGTCCGCGCGCTGGCCATGCAGCCACGGCTGATGCTGCTCGACGAGGTCACGAGCGCGCTCGACCCGGAGCTCGTCGCGGAGGTGCTGGAGGTGATCGGGGAGCTCGCCGCCGGCGGAATGACAATGGTGATCGCGACCCACGAGATGGGCTTCGCCCGCGATATCGCGACACGCGTCTGCTTCCTCGACGACGGCGTCATCCTCGAGCAGGGACCGCCCGAGCAGATGTTCGGCTCGCCGCGCGAGCCCCGGACGCAGCAGTTCCTGCAGCGGATCGTGAACGCGCACCGACTCTGAGTCGGCACCGTTGACATCGGTTGAGTTGGGGACCAGACTCGGTGGAGACGACGTGTCGTATCTGTGAGCCGTTGTCTGCGGCCGAACGGCCCTGAGGGGAGAGCTAATGGCCGCTACCAATAAATACGAGTACATCCCGATCCCGACCATGGGCGTCGGAACAACCGAGTTCGATCTCTCAAAGGATCGAGCGGAGGCGCTGTATCAGTCCGGCCGCACCGCAGCCGAGACGTTCCTGCAAACCTGGAACTTCCCCGCCTACATCGAAGAGTTCCGCAGCGGCAAGACCCACTCACGCCGCGCCGACATCGCGGCCGAGCTCGAGCAGGCCGCTCCGGTAACGACGTGATTGCAGTCGGCCGGCGGACGCCTAGAGCCGATGGCTGAGGCACAGTCGCACACGCACGCCCGGCCAGGGCGTCTCACGGCTCGGCTCAGCGTCTTCTTCCTTCAGGTCGGCTACCTCGGGCTCCTGGCAGTCGTCGCGATCCTCTACTTCGAAGGGATCTGGATCCACCGTCAGACGCTCGGCACCGTTCCGATCGCCGTGCCTTGGTGGGGCGCGGTCGGCGCCGTGCTGCTTTCGCTCAGCGCCGTCTTCGAACACCGGGACGACTGGAAGCCAAGCATCGCCCCCTGGTACTGGGCACGACCGATCTTCGGAGTCTTCATGGCCAGCTTCGGCGTGCTCGTCTTCCAAGCGGGCGTGCTCGCAGTCGGCAAAGACCTCAAACCCGCCCCCGGCGTGACCAACGCCCAAAACCTCTTCTACTACGTGCTTGCCTTCATCGTCGGCTACCGCGAAGAAACCGCACGCACACTGATCAAACGCGTCGGCGACGTCATCATCGGCGCCGGCGAGAGCGACGGATCCAAGTAAGACCTACCGCTGACACCGAGGCCGCAGCGCCGCTGTCTCAGGCGGCGAGTACCGGCGCGGCCGGTGCGGCCGACGCGGTGGACGTAGCCCTTGCCGTCCTCCGGCGGGTCGTAGTTGATCACGTGGCTGATCGCGTCGAGGTCGAGGCCGCGGGCGGCCACGTCGGTGGCGACGAGCGTCGTCACCTTGCCACTGCGGAAGCGCTCGAGCGCCCGCTCACGCGCGCCCTGGGACATGTCGCCGTGCATCGCGGCCGCCTCGACGCCCCGCGCGCGCAGCTTGTGGACGAGCCGGTCGGCGCCGCGCTTGGTGCGCACGAAGACGAGGGCGAGCTCCCGCTCCTCGCCGAGCGCGTCGATCAGCCGCTCGAGCTTGGTGCCGTCGGTGACCGCCACGAACTCGTGCTCGACGTCGCCGTCGGCATGGCGCGAGGGAAGCTCGGCCTCGAACCGCGCCGGATTGACCGTGTAGGCGCCGGCCAGCTCGCCGACAGGGCCGTCGAGCGTGGCCGAGAAGAGCATCGTCTGACGCCTGGCGGGCAAGCGCCGGACGATCCGGTCGACCTGGGGCTGGAAGCCCATGTCGAGCATCCGGTCGGCCTCGTCGAGGATGAGGATCCGGACGGACTCGAGCGAGAGCAGGCGCCGCTGGACGAGATCGTTGAGCCGGCCGGGGGTGGCGACGACGACATGCGCGCCGCGCAGGCGCTTCACCTGTGGGCCGACCGGGGCGCCGCCGTAGGCGGCCGCCGCACGAAGGCCCTTCGGCTTGCCGAGCAGCGTGAGCTCCTCGGTCACCTGGAGCGCGAGCTCGCGGGTGGGCGCGAGCACGAGCGCGGCCGGGGCCGGCTCGCCGGCCGAGACGAGCTCGACGATCGGTAGGGCGAAGGCCAGCGTCTTCCCCGAGCCCGTCGGCGCCTTGCCGAGGATGTCGCGCCCGTTGAGCGCGTCGGGGACGACGAGGGACTGGATACGGAACGGCTCGACGATGCCGCGGGCGGCGAGCGCCTGCTCGACCTCCGCGCTCACGCCGAGCGCACCAAAAGACTGTGACATTAGAGTTCGACTCCTTCGATTCGGGATTCGAGACGCAGACCCGAAACCATCGAAAGAGGGAACGAGAAGCTGGATCTCACGGGACTGCCCTGGTGGCATCCCTGCGATCAAGGTAGCAGTCGCGCCGTACGAGGCCGCTAGACGAGGGCGGGAGGCTCGAGCTCGGCGTCGCGGCTGACGAGCGTGGCGTAGCGGCCGCCGGCCGCGAGCAGCTCCTCGTGGCGGCCGCGCTCGACGAACTGGCCGCGGTCGAGGACGACGATCTGGTCGGCGTCCCTCACGGTCGAGAGCCTGTGCGCGATCGCGATCGTCGTCCGCCCCTCCGCCAGCCGGTCGAGCGCCTCCTGCACGAGGCGCTCGGTCTCGGTGTCGAGTGAGGACGTCGCCTCGTCGAGGACGAGGATCGGCGGGTTACGGAGGATCGTGCGCGCGATGGCGATCCGCTGCTTCTCGCCGCCGGAGAAGCGGTAGCCGCGCTCGCCGACGACCGTGTCGTAGCCGTCCGGCAGGGCGGCGATCACGTGGTGGATCCGCGCCGCCTCAGCCGCCGCGTACAGCTCCTCGTCACTCGCGTCCGGCTTCGCGAAGCTGAGGTTCTCGCGGACCGAGGCGTGGAAGAGGTACGTCTCCTGCGAGACGACGCCGACGAGGCGCGCCAGAGCGGCGAAGCTGAGGTCGCGGACGTCGACGCCGCCGATTGAGACGAAGCCCCGGTCGACGTCGTAGAGCCGCGCGGCGAGGTAGCCGAGGGTCGTCTTCCCGGCGCCGGTCTCGCCGACGAGCGCGGTGGTCGTCCCGGCGGGGACGGCGAAGCTCACGTCCTGCAGCGTCCAGGCTTCTTCGCCGTAACGGAACCAGACGCGGTCGAAGACGACGTCGCCGGCGGCGGCGACCTCGACCGGGTTCTCCCGCTCGGCGATGTCGACGGGAGTGTCGAGGTACTCGAAGATCCGGTCGAAGAGGGCGAGCGAGGTCTGGATGTCGAGGCCGACGCCGAGCAGCGAGCCGACCGGGAAGAAGAGCCGCGCCTGCAGCGTGGTGAAGGCGACGATCGTCGCGATCGAGATCGAGCTGCTGAAGACGGTGCCGCCGAGCCAGTAGACCGCCGCCGGCATGACGGAGAAGCTCGTCTGGATCGAGGCCATCACCCAACGTCCCGCCATCCGCTGCCGCACCTCGAGGTCGGCGAGGCGAAGCGACTCGCCCTCGAAGCGGTCGGCAAGCTCGTCGCCGCGGCCCATCGTCTTCCCGAGCAGGATCCCGCTGACCGAGAGCGACTCCTGGACGATGCTCGAGATGTCGGCGAGCGACTCCTGCGTCGTCTTGGCGATCCGTCGCCGCTCGTTGCCGACCCGGCGCGTGAGCAGCGCGAACAACGGGATCAGCGCGAACGCGAACAGGGCGAGCTGCCAGCTCAGGAAGAGCATGCCGATCATCGTCGCGACGACCGTCGTCAGGCTCGACGTGATGCTCGTCGCGGTGTTCGTGACGACGTTCTGAACGCCGCCGATGTCGTTGTTGATCCGCGACTGCACCTCGCCCGTGCGGGTGCGCGTGAAGAAGGCCAGCGACAGGCGCTGCAGGTGGCGGAAGACGGCGGCGCGCAGGTCGTGCATCACGCGCTGCCCGACCTGGTTCGAGAGCAGCGTCTGGATCACGCCGAGGATGCCGGCGACGATCGCGATCACGATCATCGCGGCCGCGTTGAGGGAGACGCCGCGCGTGTCGTGCGCCTGGATCGCGACGAGGACGCGCCGGAGCAGGAACGCCGGCAGCACGCCGAGGCCGGCGCTCACGACGATCAGTCCGAGCAGCCCCGAGAGCCGCCGCCAGTACGGCCTGAAGAGCTGCCCGATCCGGCGCAGGTTCGCGCGCCGCACCTCAGGGTCGATCGGCCGCTCGGGCGGCGCCTCTCCCCGGTCGTGGAAGAACATTCCCATAGCGCCCTACAACGAATAGCGGAAGCCGAGGCATCCCGCCAAGCCGCGGCCTCGCAGGCGTAGGCTTCCGTCGTGGATCCCGACCGCGCACGCGAGCTGCTGCAGGCCGAGCGGACGAGAATCGAGCGCGCACTCGGCCAGGCGGCGCATCAGGACGACAGCGAGCCGGCCGACGAGGTGGATCCCGGGAACCTCGCCTCCGACCTCTACCAGGACGAGCTCGACGAAGGTCTCCGTGACGACCTCGAGGCGCAGCTGGCCGCGGTGGCGCGCGCCGAGGCGCGCCTGGCGGCCGGCACGTACGGCTTGTCCGTGCGGAGCGGCGAGCCGATCCCGGACGAGCGGCTGGAAGTCCGCCCGACCGCAGAGCTGACGGTGGACGAAGAACGCGTGAACTGAGGAGGCCGACGTGGAAGACCCACAGATTCATGGCGCGATCGACCGGATGGTCGCCGAGGAACATGAGCTCTGGCAGCGAGAAGCCGCGGGAGAAGCGACAGACTCCGATCGGCAACGGCTCGAGGCCGTGCGTGTGTCGCTCGACCAATGTTGGGATCTCCTGCGGCAGCGGCGTGCCCGCCGTGAAGCCGGCCGGAACCCCGACGCGGCCGAGCTCAGAGCGCCCGAGGTCGTCGAGCGCTACCAGCAGTAGGGCGTGCGGCCCGCCGCGGCAACGCCGGTCAGCGCCTTGTCACCGCTGGCTGGTTCGGCCCCTTGAGAACTTCGCGAGAAGCGCCTAAGGTCAGCCCACACGTCGTCACTCGAATCGGAGGGGTCGGATGACCGAGCTGATCCAGCCATTGAGCGACGTCGGGCCGGTGCGGCACGTTCCGGCGCAATCGAGAGCCTCTGCGCACCCAGCGGGCTTCAGCGAGCTCGTCTACGCGCATTACGACTGGTGGCGCTCCCGCGAGGCCGGCAAGCCCGATTCTGCGGCCGCGGCTGCCTACGACTCGGCCCGCGCCGCCTTCCAGGCGCGCCACGGCGAGATCATCCGCGCCTACTGGTGCTCGCACGTCGAGAGCGCCGTCGCGCTGACCGAGAGGAAGCGGTTCGGCGGCCTGCTCGCCCCCTCCCTCGGCTTCCATCGCGAGACCGACTGGGCGACGAAGAACGCTCCCGAGGTCGCCACCGAGCTCCACCGCTGCGACGAGCTCGCCGTGCGCGCGAACGCGGTTCTGACGGGAGTGCGGCAGCGGATCTGCCTCGAGCTCGTCGTCTCCTGCGCCGCGCACCTGCTCAGCCTCGTCGATCGCCGCGCCGGCACCGAGGACGAGGCGCAGGCGGCCGCGGCGCTCGAACGCGAGCGCGCCGCGATCGACAAGGTCCAGTCCTACTACTGCGATGCGGCGAACGGTCAGGCGCAGCTCGTCTACTTCGGCGGCATCGCCACCGTCTTCCTCGTCATCGCCGGGATCGCCGCCGCGTGGCTGACGATCAGCTGGGCCGCTCCGGTCGCTGCCCTCGTTGCCGGCGCCGCCGGTGCGGTCGTGAGCGTGATGCAGCGGATCAACAGCGGCAAGTTCGAGCTCGAGTACGACGTCGGCGGGCCGTACGCCTTCTTCCTCGGCGGCCTGCGGCCGCTGATCGGCGGAGCCTTCGCCATGGCGATCACGTTCGCCTTCGACGGCGGCCTGCTCCACATTCCGGTCGCCGCCGGCGCGGGCACCCACGACCGGCGGCTGGCGCTGCTCGTCCTCGCCTTCCTCGCCGGGTTCAGCGAGCGCTGGGCGCAGGACACGCTCACCTCCATCGTCCCTTCTACGGCGGAGCCACCCCCCGAACCCGAGCCTGCAGAAAGGAGCAGTACATGAGTAATTCACGGAACGGCGGCCTGGCCGTACGGACGCAGAAGCGGTACGGCTGGAGGGCGGACAGTCCCGACATGCGCGACTACCTCCTGGCGGTCGAGCCGGCGAAGTCCCTGCCGCTGCGCAAGAGCCTCCGCACGCAGATGCCGCCCGTGTACGACCAGGGCCAGCTCGGCTCCTGTACGGCCAACAGCATCGGCGCGATCCTCGAGTTCAACGAGCTGAAGCAGGCCGAGAGCGACGCGGCCACGCCCTCGCGGCTCTTCATCTACTACAACGAGCGCGCGATGGAAGGAACGGTCAGCCAGGACTCGGGCGCCGAGATCCGGGACGGGATCAAGTCGGTCGCGCAGCTCGGCGCCCCGCCCGAGACCGCATGGCCGTACGTGATCACGAAGTTCGCCAAGAAGCCGCCCGCACGGGCCTACAAGGCGGCGCTCGCACACCAGGCGATCAGGTACGCGCGCGTGCCGCAGACGGAGATGGGGCTTCAGAACGTGCTCGCCGCCGGTTATCCGATCTCGTTCGGCTTCACGGTCTACGAGTCGTTCGAGAGCGACGTCGGCGCGAACGGGATCGTCCCGATGCCGCAGCCCGGCGAGACCGTGCTCGGCGGCCACGCCGTCGTCGCGCTCGGCTACAAGCACATCAAGGGGCAGCTCTACTTCGAGTGCCGCAACTCCTGGGGCTCGAGTTGGGCCGACCACGGCTACTTCTGGATGCCGGCGGGCTACGTCACGAGCCACAACCTCGCCCGCGACTTCTGGGTGATCGAGCAGGTCGAGTAGCCCGGCCGCTGAGGCGGCTCAGCTGCGGAGGATCTTGCCGGTCTTGAGATTGAGGCGGGTGCTGTCGTGGATGTGGGTGTTCGTGCGGTCGTTGAACTCGACGGCGAGGTGGTGGTCCCTGCCGGTCATGTCCACGGTGACCGTGAGGTAGCCGAACTCGACGATCGGGGGCTCGTCGAGCGTGTACTCGCCGACGGTGAGGGGTGTCTGGGGGAGTCCGCGGATTGGTCGCGTGGCCGCGAATCCGCCTGAGCCGGCGACGACGTAGGGGATCTCGCGCCCGTCGACGCGCCTCGTGAAGCGCTGGTAGAGGTGGGCGTGGCCCGAGAGGACGAGGTCGGGCCAGAACCCGGCCGCGCGCGCGGCGCCGTCGATGTCGTCCGCGAGGCCGCTGCTGCCGCCGTGGCTAGCGTCGATGGACGCGGGCGGGTGGTGACAGGCGACGATCACGGCACGTTCGCCGGCCTTGCGGGCCGGGGCGAGGCGCTTCAGCTCTGCCTCGAGGAAATGGAGTTGCTCGTCGCCGGCGAGCGTGGGGTAGGCGCCGTCCTGGCTGGAGATGACGCCGGGACCCTCGAGGACATTGGTGTAGAGGCCGACGATCGAGACGAAGGGGGCGTCGAGGGTGAAGTAGACGCCGGGCTGGTCCATCGTGGAGCGGACGATGGGGCCGGCGTCCGGTGAGGGGCCCGGCTTCTCGACGCAGAAGTTCCGCAGGAACGCGGTCAAGGTCGGCACGCGCGGCAGGTCTGGCTGGTCGCCGAACACCATTCCGTCGTGGTTGCCCGGGATGGCGAAGATCGGCCGGTCGTAGGCCCGGAAGGGCGCGTAGAACTGGTCGTAGTAGTACTGGCCCTCGCCAAAGTTGTAGACGACGTCGCCGAGATGGAAGAAGAACGCTGGCCCGGTCGCACCGCCAGCGTGCACGTCCCGGGCCATCGCCTCGGCGACGCTCGCCTCGTTCTCCAGGGCCTGCCTCGCGGTCTGGAAGCTGTTCACCTTGGCGGCCCCGGTGTCGCCGACCGCGTGAAAGCTGATCTTCTTCGTCGCCGTGATCGCCGCCAGGAACTTCGGCTCGAGCACGTGAGCGAGGTCGACGCGGGGCCGCCGCGTTCGCGGCTCAGGGACCGGTTGCAGATCTTCCTTGTGGAGCTTGTAGTACGTGCTCTCGTAGTAGGCCGCGCTCGTGTTGTCGACCTGGAAGGAGACCTGGTCCGGCGAAGGTTCCGGGTCCGCGAACAATCTGCCTTCCGCACCCGACAGCCTCCGATACGCAGCGTCCATCCCTCTACCCTGACAGCGCGCGGCCGAGCTTGAGCAGCCATGAGTCGGCTGGAACGAGAAGTCCGCGGCTGGCTAAGCCGACCATCCGGTCGAGCGCGAGCAGGTAGTCGCTTGCAAGCGGCGGCTCGTCGCGGAGCGCCCAGAGGGCTTGCCCGTTCGTCCAGGCTGCGTCGCGCGCGCGCCCGACGTCCCACATCGCCACGACGTCGTCGATGCGGCGCAAGCGGTGGACGATCCGGTCGACCCACGCCAGCCTCCCAGTCAGGTACTGGCCCTTCACCCGCGCCTCGACCTGGGCGAGCAACGCGTCCACCCGCTCGAAGTCGGCATGCTCCCGAGACCCCTCCCCGGGCTCGAGCCCGAGTTCGTGACAGGTGGTGACGAGCGCGACCGGCAGGTCACGATTGATGTGGGCGTTCATCCCGGCGAGCGCGAACTGCAGCGGAGCGATACCGCGGCGTGAGCGCTGCGCGAACAATGGAACCCATGCCGAGGGTGTCCCGCCGGGGTCGCGGTCGTAGGACTCGAGCGCCGAGAAGAACAGGCCCGCGAAATGGACGTCGAGCGTCTCGAGAAAGCGATTGTCGGCGAAGCCCTGCCGCGTTAACTCCACGCCTACGCCCTCGGTCACCTCCCGGTACAGCCGAGCGAAGCAGACGACACCGTCCGAGCGGGATCCGGAGGCCTCGATCGTCCTGAGGCGGCGGATCACGTCGGCGATGTGCGACGGCGGGTCCGAACCCTTGACGGCGCTCACGGGCGGCGTCACGATACCGTGCAAGGACGTCCCGTCCCGTGCGGCAGGCGGGCTCGATCGCAGCCGCATACAGAGGAGGCGGGATGCTCAAGAACCTCTACAGCTCGTTCACCGAGTGGGTCGACCGCCGGATCGGCTGGGACAAGCTGCCCTGGCCGCTCGGACTGCTCGTCGTGCTCGGAGTCCGCTTCAAGCTACGCGCGAAGAACCTGTACGACTCCGGCCGCGGGCCGCTGGACGTGCCTCCCGCCGGCGACGAGTGGCACGCCGACCACCTGACCGCCCGCACGATCGACGGCACGTACAACGACCTCGAGGATCCGCTGATGGGAGGGCTCGGCAGCCGCTTCGGTCGCAACGTCCCGCCCGAGCATGCCTTTCCCGACCCGGACGACCTTCTGCTCGAGCCCAACCCGCGGCGGGTCAGCCTCGAGCTCCTGACACGCAAGGAGTTCATCCCTGCGACGACCCTCAACCTGCTCGCCGGCGCCTGGATCCAGTTCGAGGTGCATGACTGGTTCAGCCACGGCCAGAACGAGACCGAGAACCCGTGGCGCGTCGACCTCGCGGCGGACGATCCATGGCCGCAGCACCCGATGGAGATCCAGCGGACGCGCCAGGATCCGAGCGCCGATCCGTCCGGTCCCCCGACATTCGTCACCGCCGACACGCACTGGTGGGACGGCTCGCAGATCTACGGCAGCGACCCAACCTTCGCGCGCGCGATCCGCTCCGGGGAAGACGGTCTGCTGCGGATCACGGCCGAAGGGCTGCTGCCCGAGGATGTGGAGGCGCACGTCGACCTTCGCGGCGTCGCCGGCAACTTCTGGGTCGGCCTCGCACTGCTGCACGCGCTCTTCATGCTCGAGCACAACGCGATCTGCAAGCGGCTGCACGCCGAGTACCCGGAGCTCGACGACCAGACCCTTTACGAGAAGGCGCGCCTGGTCAACGCCGCGCTCATGGCCAAGATCCATACGGTCGACTGGACGCCGGCGATCATCGCCCACCCGACGACGGTGCGCGCACTGCGCGCAAACTGGTTTGGCCTCTTCGGCGAACGCTTCGACAAGACCTTCGGCCGTCGCACGAGCCTTGAAATCCTCCACGGCATTCCGGGTTCGAAGAAGGAGCTCTGCGGCGTTCCCTACTCGCTCACCGAGGAGTTCGTCGGCGTCTACCGCATGCATCCGCTGATCCCCGACGACTACACGTTCTACGCCGTCGCTGACGACCGTGTGCTCCAGCAGCGCACCTTCGACGAGGTGAACGCGCTCCACGTCCGCGAGTGCCTGCAGCAGATCCCGCTCGCCGACGCCCTGTATTCCTTCGGCGTCGCCCACCCGGGAGCGATCACCCTCCACAACTACCCGCGCAGCCTGCAGCACTTCAACCGCCCCGACGGCGAGGTGCTCGACCTGGCCACCATCGACATCGTGCGCACGCGCGAGCGGGGCGTGCCGCGCTACAACGAGTTCCGGCGGCTGTTCCATCTCGGGACGCCGGCGACCTTCGAGGAGCTGACCGGCGGAGACGCGCACCTGGCCGAAGAGCTGCAGCGCGTCTACGGTGACGTCGAGCGCGTCGATCTGATGGTCGGGCTGTACGCGGAGCCGAAGCCGGAGGGCTTCGGATTCAGCGACACGGCGTTCCGCGTCTTCATCCTCATGGCCTCACGCCGCCTCGAGGCCGACCGATTCTTCACCGACGACTATCGGCCGGAGGTCTACACCAAGGCCGGGATCGACTGGGTCGAGTCGAACAGCATGCGCACCGTGCTCCTACGCCATTTCCCGGACCTCGCACCGTCGCTCGAGGGCGTTGGGAATCCGTTCGCGCCGTGGAAGCGCACGTCTGCGCCGGTGGCGGCGGCGCAGACGGCCGCCGCCACCGCGACCGCATGAAGGAGCTCGCCCCAGGGATCTACAGCCTCGGGCACGGCAAGGGCGGCCATGTCCATGCCTTTCTGCTCGAGGCAGGCGGCGAGCTCTCGCTCGTCGACACGCTCTTCGAGGGCGACGCCCGCCTCGTCCTCGATGCCCTACGACGCCTGGGACGTTCTGCGGCCGACCTCAAGCGGATCGCGATCACCCATGGACATCGCTCGCATCTCGGCGGCCTCGCTGCTCTCAAACGCGCCAGTGGAGCGACGGTATACGCCCACCGCTGGGAGGCCGACATCGTCGCCGGCGAGCGCCGCGCACAGGCGGTCTCGATCGTCCCGCATGAGTCGCTCAAGCTGCTTCCGTTCCAGCTCGGGCTCTGGCTCAATCGGCCGCGGCACGTCCCGTGTCCCGTCGACGAGCTGCTCGACGAAGGCGATTCGTTCGGGCCGCTGCAGGTCATGCATTCGCCCGGCCACTCTCCGGGCCATCTGACCTTCTGGTGGCCCGAACGCCGGTTCCTGATCGCCGGCGACGGAATCGCGACCTGGCCGAACCTCTGCGCGGGCTGGCGGGTCTTCAACCTCAATCACGTCCAGCACAAGGCGACGCTCACGCGCTTGGCGTCCTTCGAACCGCTCACGGTCGGCGTCGGCCACGGCGACCCGATGACCGAAAACACAGCCGATCACGTCCAGCAGCTGGCCGAGGACTACTGAACTCGACAGCTACGTGCGGCCCCGCCAAGAGTACGCACCCCTCCGCGGCAGTCGAACTGGATGTGGCCGAAGGTCACGCCGCTTGAAGCCGTCCGCGCAATCCCCTAGCCTCGGGAGAGCCAGCGTCTCGCCACAGGAGGAACCTTGAACACGTACCACTACGTCCTCTACGTCCATCTGCTCTCGCTCTTCCTCGGCATCGGGGCGGGGTCGGTGCTGCTCACCTGCCTCTTCCAGCTTCGCGCCGCGGGCACGGTCGAGCAGGCCGTGCCGTGGGGGATCGTGTCCGGCAAGGTCGCGCGCCTCTTTCCCGTCGCGATCCTCGGCCTCTTCGGCACCGGCGCCTACATGACGTCGAAGTTCTGGACGTGGGGGACGCCGTGGATCGACGTCGGAATCGCCGGCCTCGTCCTGCTCGGCGTCCAGGGAGGCGGCATCGCCGAGCACACGGCGAAGAAGCTCCAGGCTGCCATGCGCGCCAACGGGCCCGGGCCGCTCGGAGCCGAGGCGCGGCGGATGACGCTCCATCCCGGCCTGTGGGTGGTCGAATTCACGAACTTCGGCATCGTGCTCGGGGTTGTCTGGAACATGACCGAGAAGCCCGGCTGGGGCGGCTCGATCGCCGCGATGCTCGTCGGCTACGCGGTCGGCGCTGCGCTCGCGCTGTACTTCTCGCGCGCGCCGCAGGAGGAGCTCGCCACGGCCAGCGACTCCGCGGCTTAACCGATTTCTTAGACAATCTGACGCAATCGCGTCAGGCCAATCGAGCCCTCCCGCAAGCACCCTTGTGGTGTGGACGAGCTGGAGAACCAACTGAGCGATGTCGTGCTCTTCGAGCTGCCGACGTTCGCGGCCGCCCAGGCCTTCCGTGTCCGGCTCCGGCCGCGCTGGGCGGGCTGGTCGCACGACGACGAGCCGGTCTGGCTCTTCGCGGCCGAGCTCCGCGACGAGGCCGACGACCTCGCGTTGCTGCTGCGTGAGGCTCAGGCGCTGCTGGCCGAGCTCGATCTGTCGTGGATCGTGTTCTGCCTCGACGAGCGGACGTACGTGCTCGATGCGGCGGAGCCCCTGTACGTGCGGGCCGAGTGGCCCAGGCAAGTCGCCTGACGCTCTAGCGCGTCACGTGGCCCGCAGCGTGTCGGCGATCAGGCGCGCATAGATCGTGCAGCCGTACGGCCAGGGATGCGTCCCGTCCTGCAGCATCTTGCTCGTCGAGCTCCCGTACCAGTCGGCGAGATGCGCCTGCGGCCAGTCCTGCAGCCACTTGGCGAGCGCGTGATTCGACTGGTCCTGCCAGCTCGTGGAGTTGCGGACGTTGACGACGACGATGCCCGGGATCCCGTGC
>WNGD01001917.1_pt1 | contig 28483 bp, 23 predicted proteins | sample 5400671 | NCBI WGS metagenome assembly WNGD01 (sample SAMN13153369, study PRJNA577476) | soil metagenome | isolation source: 40 cm soil or saprolite under grassland replicate 2 | place: USA:California | collected 2016-06-15
CCCATCTTACAAATCTATGATGAGTCTTAGTTTCATCCCCGATGAGCACTATTACTTGTCCGGCGGTCGAGAACCTTTGTCTTAGCGTTCTCCTCACTGTGTCCGGTAGGGACCAATCCCGGATATCTCTCAGGTCATGCGCATCGCGGAAATCGAAATCAATATTTTCAAGCGCCTTCCAACCTTTCATGCGAGCATACGCCCAGCGGTCTTTATCCCCATCAAAGATGATGTAAGTTGTATTTCGATAACTCATGAGGACCAGCCTTTACTATTGACGAGGTGGCCGCACAATATGACAGCCGCTGTTGTCAGTCAATACTTTTTGCGCACCGTGGTTGGACACTTCTCAGTGCTTGTTTGAAGTCCCGTGAGTCTTCGCCGTTTGTTCCTGAGCTGAAGCCCACTTCGCATGCTCTTGTGAAACCGAAGACTCGACGCGCTCCGCCAGGAGAGCCTTGGGATTCTCTGTAGCCGCATAGGGTCCGGCGTTGCTCAGGAACAAGTATTTTTCGTGTTTCAATGTTTCAGCCGTAGAGCGGTAAGTGATCCAATTGTGATGATACTGATTGAGTTGCTGAATGGCTTCGAGCAAAGCGATCGCAGCGCCGAGGCCCCCGGTAATCAAAGCAATAACCGGACCTGGAATCGATTTGTAGGAAGAGTAGGCAGCGAACAGGGGTATCGACAGCGAGATCACGATCGTAGCCATCTTCATTCCCTTGAACATGCGCTGATTGTAGCCACTTTTCCGGTCGTACCACGCGATTTGGTCTTCCAGTCGCTTTCGAGCGACATCTGTTTCTGCTTCTGACATTCGGCTTCCTCAAATCAGCCCGGGGGTCGATTGCTACAGGATCCAAGCACTTGAGTCTCGCGAGATGTGGCGAGTATAGCAGCAACGAGGGTTATCGCGAATAGAGAGATTTGAATGTTGGGCGCTTGCGATTCCGCTCCCAAGCTTCACGAAGACGGTAGTAGAAAGTAACTTGATAGATCGAATCTGAAACCGATAGACTCTGGGCTTATGCTGACGATTGGCGACGCCCTCATCTCCTTGCGCGAGCATTTTGGCTTTGATGACTTTCGCGCCGGCCAGACGGAAGTGATCAGCGCTATTCTCGAGGGAAAGGACGCCGTTGTCGTGATGCCCACCGGCAGCGGCAAATCTCTCTGCTATCAATTGCCGGCGATGATGCTCAGCGGGGCCACGTTGGTTGTTTCTCCGCTCATTGCCCTGATGAAAGATCAGGTCGATGCGCTGCGGGCGCGCGGCTTGCCCGCGACTTTCATTAACAGTTCGATCGCTCCAGCCGAACAACACGCGCGCATCAGCGCCCTGCGGCGCGGCGAGTTCAAACTGGTCTACATCGCGCCCGAACGCTTTCGCAGCCACCGGTTTGTCGAAGCGCTGCAGTCGGTTCGCATTTCGTTGTTCGCGGTCGATGAAGCTCATTGCATCTCAACCTGGGGCCATGACTTTCGTCCCGACTATCTGCGCTTGAAGAGCGCTATCGAGGCGCTTGGCGGTGTGCAGACTCTGGCGCTGACGGCGACGGCCACACCTTACGTTCGTTCCGACATCATCCAACAACTCGGCCTCGCGAAACCGCCAACCTTCGTCAGCGGATTCGACCGGCCCAATCTTTCGATTGATGTTGTTCACACGGAACGCGAGCGCCAGAAGATCGCGCACATCAAGCGGCTCGCGTTGACGCATGATGGTTCGGGAATCATCTACGCGTCCACGCGCAAAGCGGTCGAACAAGTTGCCGTCCAGTTGCAGGGCCAGGGCTTGCGCGTTGCTGCGTATCACGCCGGCATGGGCGATGCGGTGCGTATCAAAGCGCAGGAAGATTTCATGTCCGCGCGCGCACAAATGATCGTTGCGACCAACGCGTTCGGGATGGGCATCGACAAGCCGGACATACGGTTCGTCGCGCATTATCAAATGCCCGGATCGATTGAAGCCTATTATCAGGAGATTGGCCGCGCCGGTCGCGATGGACTGCCGTCGGATTGCGTGCTGTTGTTCAACTATGCGGACAAGAACACGCACGACTTCTTCATTGAAGGTTCTTATCCGGATCTGACGACAGTGCGAAACGTCTTTGACGCGCTCCGTATAACCGGACTGAAGCACATTGAGCTTTCAACCGCAGAAATCGCGAAACGCGCAGGCGTCAGCAACGAGATGGCAGTGCAATCATCGCTCTACCTGCTCGAGCGCGCGGGCCACATTGAACGCGGGGCGGCGTCAGACAGTCGCGAGAAGGCGCGTCGTTTTCGGACAATACTGATGTTGGATAGCGCGCCGGGAACAAAGCTGCGTCTCAACCAAAACGATATTGCGCGCCGCGCCGCACTGGAGCGCCGCAAGCTGCGCGAGATGATTGATTTTTGCTACACGGAACTTTGTTACCGTGCAAACATCCTCGATTATTTTGGCGACCGGCATCACGCGCGACAATGCGGCACTTGCGGCAACTGTGAGCCACAGACGTCTGCAAGAAACTGGGAAGTCAAAGAAGATCTTCCGGACATCCCATCTGTTTCAAAGACCAGTCGCAAGAGTCGCACCAGCTCGCTGGATCTGGTTTCTGCTCGCGCTCTCACGGAGGATGAAACGCTCCGCGTGCGAAAAATTCTGGCGTGCGCGACGCGCATGAAGGGACGTTTTGGCAAACACATCCTGGCAGCTACCCTGCGCGGTTCGGCGGCGAAGAACGTGATGCAGGCGCACCTGAACGATCTGTCCACTTACGGCTTATTGAAAGACATGCGGCAAGACGACATTCTGATCTACATAGATGCGCTCGTCGCCGCGCGTTGCTTAAAGGTGGGTCCCGGCGCATATCCCACAGTCTCCACGACCGAATTGGGCAGCGCCGTAATGCGCGAGCGAGAACGAATCGAGCTGGCCCTTCCCGGAATAGCGCAATCGGCAAATGCAACGTCTTAATCCAAACCAACGCTCGACTGCCTAATGCCTACTAACGCCGCGAAATCTTTCTGGGAACTTTTCTCTACAGTCGGTGTCTAGTCAGGGAAACATATAGCGCAGGAGAGTCTTATGCAAAAAATGCTTTTCGTTATTTCGTTGCTAGTTGCGGCAGCCATTTCGATCTTCGCCCAAACCGCGGTCAAGACACCGGAGCAGAACAATGGCGTTGAGCAGGCGGTTCTGAAGTTGACTCAGGAGTGGCTGGCCGCCGAAGAACGGCACGACCGCGCGGCCTTGGAAGGGATCATTGCCGACGATTTTTTGGGGACAGGTCCAGGAGGGAACACGGTTTCCAAGCGCGATGTTATTCCGCTCGAAGGTACGCAGGCGGGTGGCCTTTCTGTTACCGGTCAGGACATAAAGGTACGCGTCTTCGGCAATGCAGCGGTTGTGAGTGGTCGAGGCGTGGCAAAAACTCAGGAAAAAGCAGAGCTAAGATTTACGGTTGTATTCGTTAAGCGAGAAGACCGCTGGCAAATGGTTGCCGGACATCTGTCGCGCGTACCACAACAATAGACGGGTTTCCGTTACAAATTTTACATCAGGCGGTCTTGATGCGGATCTTGATCTGTTTGTTGGCTCGTTTTGCTTTATTCGCGGCGCGGACCGGCGCCAGGCTTTTCTCAAGGTCCCGCAGTCTCGTGACAGTTGCCATTTTTTCCGCGGCGGGACGTTTTGCCTCAACTTTTCGTTGGGCCTCCTTGCGGCGATAAACTTCTTTTGGATTCGGATATTCTTTCATGACGGAAACTTGTTCTGAAATGCGACCCATTTGTCCCCCAGCCCGTGCCTTCTGATTATGTTCAGCAAGCTTTTTCGCTCAACTGCATCTTGCGACAGGAACATCTGAACACGGGCGAGGTCTTTGAGACGGCCCACTTTCAGCATGATAGCAACTAAGTGCTCGGAGAGCACAACCCGCACCGACGTATCTTCGTAAGGAAGCACTTCGGCGTTCAGATAAGCTTCTTCCTCCAGGGCGTCGCTAACAGGTATGAACTGCACCGGCCAACTTTCAACAACTATTGCTTCTCCCTTCATCTCGGAATAACCGCGCCCCCTCAAGTAACGCCCGCCCGGCATTTCAGCAACGAGACCGCCCTCTGCTTTGGGCATAACGATAAGGACGTTGATATCCTGCGTGGCAAACGGTTCTATGTAAAAAATTGCACCGATGGCCCCGGTAATGGCGTAGTTCTCAATCGCGCGATCGCTCACCATTTCATTTAAGACGCCAAAGGTTTTCTTCACTTCACAATCCGAGCTACTGGTCCTTCCATTCCGGAATGCGACCGGGGGTCCAGGGCGCGCCTGCCGCTTCCATCTGCTTCTCCAGTTTTGCGAGATCCCCCTCGATCAACTGGCGCAGTTGCGAGAGTGTTGTTTCGAACTCCTGCGCCGCCGCCGTGTATTGATTCACCTGCGTTTGCGTCGGACGCGCCCTGGACATCCGCTGCGCGCCGACGATCTCACCAACGCGCTCGTTGATCGATGGCGGTGTGTTCATGTTGCGTTGGCGTGCAGCTGTGTCGCCGCGCAAGGCACGCAGAATCTCATTCGTGCGCTTATCCAGCGCCGCCGCATCGTCCAGCAATTTCTCTGGCGCCGATGGAGTGTCGAGCAGCGCGCGTCTTATGAGCACCAATCGCGGTTTGAGCGCGTTGGCTGCTTCCAGCGAACCCTGCACCGCGCGTTGCAAGCGCGCCACCTTCTGTTGAAATTCGACGAGCGCCGCGCGATCCGACGCGGACATATTTTCCTGGCCTTCCACCAGGATTTGAAATTCTTGCGGCTGCGAGAGGGGCGTCATCACGCCATCAACTCTTTTTGTCGCGGAGACCTTGTACGCGCCGGGCATGACGAGCGGCCCAGCCGGTCCTTCATTAAAAGGATCTTCAGCTTCCGGATTCGGCGGAGGTGGCAGCGAGGCCGGTGGATAACGCAAATCCCACGAGACGCGTTGCACGCCCGCCGTCACCGGTCCGGTCAGACGGCGCACGACGCGACCAGCCGAGTCTGTGATGGTGAAAATGACGGCGGGCGCTTCCTCCTCTTCTTCGGCTCGCAGATCTGCTTGGCTGGGCAGAACTACCGCGGCGTTTTTCTTCGCGGCGTCTTTTTCGGCTTCTTGCCGTTTCGCCTTTTTCGTTTTGAGTTCGTCCTTCAAATAATATGTGAACATCGCGCCGAACGGAGGGTTGTCGGCCGTGAAGTAAGACTCACCCTGAAAGCTTTTGCCACGCCCGCCGAGCGGCTGCGCCTGGATGTACATCAATGCATCCTTGACCGGAAACAGCGTGGCTTCCTGCTTCAGCAGGTCAGGTTTAAGCAGGCGCAACGGCGAATAGTTATCCAGAATGTAAATGCCACGTCCGAATGTACCGACGACCAGATCGTTCTCGCGTTTCTGAATATTGATGTCGCGCACGGCGATGGTTGGCAATCCGCCTTTGAGCTGAACCCATTTTTGTCCGCCGTCTATCGAGAAAAAGAGACCAAACTCCGTGCCCACGAAAAGTAGATTCGGATTGATGTGATCTTCGGCAATGGCCCAAACGTTGCCATTCACCGGTAGATTGCTCTTGATTGAAACCCAGGTACGCCCGGCATCCGTGCTCTTCAAAAGATAAGGTTTGAAGTCCGCGTTTTGATGATTGTCGAACGCCGCGTAGACCGTATTTGTCTCATGACTCGAAGCAATAATGCGACTGACATAAGCCATATCGGCCACGCCCGAAAACTTTTCAATGCGGCGCCAGTTCTTACCGCCATCCTCCGTCACCTGAATCAAGCCGTCATCCGTGCCGATGTATATGAGTCCATCCTTTTTAGGCGATTCGGCCAGCGCCGAGGCGTTACCGAAAAACGCCGTCGAAGCATTCTTGGCGACGGCATCGATGCCCCAAACCTTGCCCATCACCGGCAGCTTGTCACGATCCAATCCACGCGAGAGCTGGCCGCTTATGACTTGCCAACTGTCGCCGCGATCGTCGCTGCGGAAAAGTTTGTCGGCGGCGAAGTAAAGCCTCGTATGCGAGTGGGGGCTGATGATGAAAGGCGAGTCCCAATTCCAGCGCAAAGGTTCTTCGCCGCGGCCGACCTGCGGCTGAATGCCCATCCGCTGACCAGTGCGTTTGTCGTCGCGAACCAGGTTGCCGTTTTGTAGCTCCGCATAAATCGTGTTCGGATCTTCCGGATCGACCTGAGTCCGAAAGCCGTCCCCGCCCTGGGTAACAAACCAATCGCTGTTGACGATGCCGGACGCATTGTGCGTGCGCGACGGGCCGCCAAAGGCGAAATTGTCCTGCGCGCCTCCATAAACGTTGTAGAAGGGCGCGGCGTTATCGGTGGTCACATCGTAGAGCTGCGTCACCGGCAGGTTGCGTTTGAAATCCCAGTTGGCGCCGCGGTCATGACTTTCNTGTCATGGTTGTCAACGTGCTTCGATCTTTCGCCGAGACGCCGCAACGTCCGGCCGCCATCATCCGAGACCATCAGAAAAACGTTCATCTCGTAAATGCGATCGACGTCTTTTGGGTCGGCGACTATGCGCGCGTAGTACATCGCGCCGGCATCAAACTCGTTGCGTCTTTCCCAGCTGCCACCGCGATCATTCGAGCGAAAGATGCCGCCCTTGCGATCCGCCGCTTCAATTGTCGCGTAGATAACATTCGAATCAGCCGGAGAGATTGCCAGTCCGATGCGGCCCATTTCCGTAGTTGGTAATCCGGTGCGCAACTTATTCCAGGTCGCGCCCGCGTCCGTTGACTTGTAGATGGCACTCTCCGGTCCACCGTCGATCAAAGTCCACATGTGACGACGCCGTTGATACGACGCCGCGTAAATCGTTTCCGGATTCTGTGGATCAATGATGACATCGGTGACGCCGGTGTTCTCTGAAATGTTGAGGATATTTTTCCAGGTCTTGCCGCCGTCGGTTGTCTTGAACAGTCCTCGATCTCCGCCCGGCCCCCACAACGGTCCCTGCGCTGCAACGTAAACGATTTTTGAATCCTTAGGATCGATCGCAATGCGCCCGATGTGCTCGGAGGCTTTGAGCCCGACGTTCTTCCAGGTCTTGCCACCATCATCCGAGCGATAGACGCCGTTGCCATACGAGACGCTGCGTTGGCTGTTGTTCTCGCCCGTGCCGACCCAGACCGTCAAAGGATTTTTCGGATCGAGCACGACGACACCGATGGAATAGGAGCCTTCGCGATCGAAGACCGGCGTCCAGGTTGTGCCATCGTTGATGGTCTTCCAGACGCCGCCCGAAGCCGCGGCAACGAAGTAGCGCGCAGAATTATTTGGATCGACGGCGATACTGACGACGCGGCCGGACGTGAACGCCGGGCCGATAGAGCGAAACTTCAGTCCATTGAACGTCGGCGACGACATGGGATCTTTGGGTTTGTTCTCGTCCTCGGGCTTCTGTTCCTCTTCAGGCTTCTTCATCTCGTCCGTCTTTGCGGTCTCGGGCGACGGCTGCTGTTTGGCTGGCGCTTCCTGTTTGGGTTTCTGCTTTTCAACCGACTTAGCTTCCTGCGTCAGACCATACAGCGGCATCATGACCCGGTCGCTCCCGGTTCTGACAAGCGCAAATGCCGAGAGCGGCGGCGCGATCAGGAGCGCGATTAAAGAGATTCGCAGCAAGAGACGAGCCGATGGCAAAGTCGTATTGGCAAAAGGACGCATAAAAATAATTCTCCTCTTCGTCAGCAAAGCGTTGGACGGCAACGCGATCCGCACCGTGACGACAGGGACAGGCGAACGAGAAATGACTCTCGCAGCTCCGCTGATTTCACTAGCGACACACGTTGTTTCGGGTATCAAGAAAAACTGAAACTAAATGGAGTGTAAAACTAGCATTAGTTCTATCCGCGGGTAAAGTCTGAAACGGTAGTGGGTCGGTTGGAAACTGTTGCCAGCTGCCGTCTCTGCAGAACCGGGAGCGGACCGGGGTCCCCGTGCGGGCAGCCCGCGCGGGGTGGTGGATGCGACCGGATGCTAAACTCAACTGGCAATGCGAAGCAGCGTTGCTGGTGAGAACTAAACATCGTTGAGCGTAGGATCCGGTCGCTACCGCTCCTTGGTTCTGTATTGAGCGTGGCCTTGCCAATCCGCGGACAACCTCCGATGTGCGTCACGGTCGGAGTTCACAATTCTTAACATTTTTTTACTTGCTCTTGACACGGCTTAACACAAACAAGGGTATGCTACCGCTCGCACACCGCAAATTCTTCGGAGGTTGAAATGAAATTGAAGAGAGGAAAGTTTCTGGGAGGCTTCAATCGGTTCCGGCTGATGTTAACGCTGGGTCTGGCGGTGCTCTTGCCGGCGGCGGCGCTCATCTACATCAATTTCACCGAGTTGAGACATTTCGAGCGCGACAAAGTTCTGGAGGCATACATTCATCGTGATTTCCAGGAAATGCTCGCCTTCACTGAGAAGAAAATCGACAAGAAGGTTTACACGATGGCCGAAGAGGCGAGGGATCTTTTCCCGTCTCCGGACACGACCCCCCAGGAAAAAGAGCAGAAGCTTGATCAGATCTTATCAAAGAGTCCGTGGCTGTCGCACGCGTTCCTCTATGACGAAAAAGGCTTGACCTACCGTACTCAACCTCAACAGATGAGCGATAAGTACATCCGTGAAGAACATGAGCATATGCCTGAGAGCTACCGTGTATGGTTCGGTTCGGAAGGCAAGACGATGGTTGAAGGGCTGCATCACAAAACGCGGCCCATCGCTTTTTCCAATGTCGCCCAGGTCAAGCGGGCGGAAGGCGACGCTTTCACTACCACAGCGGTTTTTGTGCTTCCTCCAGTGTCCAGCGAGCGGATTGTATTTGGCGGTGTGACCTTCGAGGGTTGTTACTTGAAACAGAATCTCTTTCCGGGAGTGCTCGAAGAGATGGTCAACCAGAAATCGAGTGACCAGAGTGGAAACCAGATTGCCATGATGATCTATCCCGCGAATAGGGAAATGGGACACGAAATCAAGCCGATCGCCGCCTCGAGTGGTTGGGGCGACGGAAAACCCGAGGTCATGCGCAAGTTCGACGACGTCTTCGGCGGGTTGGCGCTCGGCATCAAGTACCAGGGCACCAGCGTGCAACAGCTCGGCGAGAGCTGGATGCACCGCAGTTTTCTAATCCTCGGCATTCTGTCGCTGCTGATCACCGGCGGCCTGGTGCTGACGAAACACATCGTCAGCAAAGAAATGGCGCTGGCCCGTTTGAAGTCCGACTTTGTTTCGAACGTATCGCACGAGCTGCGCACTCCGCTCGCTTTGATCCGTCTGTACGCAGAGACACTCGAGCTGGGACGCATCACGACTCAGGAAAAAAAGCAGGAGTATTACCGCATCATTCGAAAGGAGAGCGAGCGGCTCACCGCGCTCATTAACAACATCCTCGATTTTTCGCGCATTGAAGCCGGCCACAAGGAGTACGAATTCCGCGAGACCGACATCGCAAATCTGGTTCACAACACGCTCGACTCTTATCGTTACCAAATCGAGCAGCAGGGCTTCGCGTTTGAAGAGAAGATTGATTCAGACCTCCCGGCCGTGCGGGTGGACCGCGAAGCAATCGCGCGCGCTCTCGTCAATTTGGTTAACAACGCGCTGAAATATTCGGCTGACGAAAAGTTTCTGGGCGTGAAGTTGTACCGGGAAAACGGATCTGTAAAGCTCGAGGTAGTTGATCACGGCATCGGCATCACTCGGCGCGAGCAGTCGAAGATCTTCGAGAAGTTCTACCGGACCGGCGATCCCCTGGTGCACAACACAAAGGGAAGTGGCCTGGGCCTGTCGCTGGTCCGCCATATTACGCAGGCGCATGGCGGGGAAGTCGCGGTGGAAAGCATACCGGGAAAAGGCAGCAAGTTTACGCTGTCGTTGCCGCTCCAATCAGCCAATCAGCAGGCAAGTGGCGCAGTATCATAAGGAGGAGTAGTTAATTTGAAATTCTCTGCGCCCCCTCTGCGAACTTAGCGACTCTGCGGTGAGTGTGGTCGCGGAACGATTCACCGCAGAGACGCAGAAGACGCCGAGACTGCGCGGAGAAGAACGGTGAAAACAACAGACTACTAAGGAACGAGCTCATCATGAAGAGAAAAATGAATATCAATGAGAAGTCGAACGGCGACGCAAGCAGCGATCGTTCAACGACAGGTAGCAACGTTACGGAGACGAATGCCAATAGGAAAACACGCATATTGATTGTGGAGGACGAACCTGCGATGGTGGCCGGTCTACGTGACAACTTCGAGTACGAAGGTTACGACGTTATTAGCGCCGGCGACGGAGTAGCAGGCCTCGATCGCGCCCTTGCCGATAAGCCCGATCTCGTCGTACTGGACGTAATGATGCCGAGGATGAGCGGTCTCGACGTTTGCAAACAGCTGAAGGTCAAACGGCCGGCTCTGCCTATCATCATGCTGACTGCGCGCGGCCAGGAGATCGACAAGGTTGTGGGTCTGGAGCTGGGCGCCGATGATTACGTCACCAAACCATTCTCGATTCGCGAACTGATGGCCCGCGTAAAAGCTGTGTTGAGACGGGTCTCGCCACAGTCATCCGCGGCTGAGCTTTATCGGTTCAGCGATGTCGAGGTCAATATCCGCAGCAATGAAGTGCGCCGCGCCGGCGAGCCAGTAGATCTTTCGGCGAAAGAGTTCGCGTTGCTGGCATACTTCCTCTCTAATCCCGCGGAAACGCTTAGCCGCGACCGGTTGTTGGACGCGGTGTGGGGGTATGAAAACTATCCGAACACCCGCACAGTTGACACGCACATCGTCCATCTCAGGCAGAAGCTGGAACCGAATCCTGAGGAGCCGCGTTTCATACTTACCGTTCATGGCAGTGGCTATAAGTTCGTGGGATGAGCTGGACAGAAAGCGGAGTCTGATGATGGCTTCTTATTTCAACGTCGTTAGTTCCCGAGGAGTCAGCGGATTTCACCCCGTTAGGGGTGAGATGTTTATAGATGGTGGAGCAAAAAACTTCGGCTCCGTTCGGAGGAGCGAAATGGTTCTGGAGCGGTGCAGTTCTAGTTGAATTTCGCTCCTCCGAACGGAGTGGATACTAAGCTGGGCGCTCCGGTCTATAAACATCTCACTCCTAACGGAGTGAAAGCTCTTGAGTTTGAGAATCACTCGCGAGATGCGCGTGCCACAACCAACCTTGTTGAGGTGAACGGTTTTCATGAGGCAGTCAACATTCAATACCGGTTTAGGGACACGGCGAGCAGTCGATGTTCAGTTGTACGCGCCGCGACCGCGGCGTTCGGGCAAGGCACTTCGCCAGGAGTTGGAGGCTAAGCTTGCAACGCTGCAGAAGGATTACGCTGAGCTGCACGCCGCGATCTTCGAGGCTGCGCAGGTGCATAGGCGTCTGTGCGCTCCTCGTCTTGTTCGTCACGGAGACTTCGAAATTGCCAGCGAGATTTTCGCGGTGCGCCACTTACCTGGTGATTTTTTCACTGTTGAAGAGACAGACAACGGCGTAATCCTGGCGCTGAGTGACATCTGCGGCAAAGGTCTGGCGGCCGGAATGTGGACCACGCATCTGGTGGGGCTCGTCGGCGCGCATGTGGCTGTGACTTCAGAGCCGGAGGCGATCGTTGCCGGCGTAAACCGCGATCTCTGCCGAATGGAAACGGTTGTGCCGCTTGCCAGCTTGTTTCTTGCAAAGCTGGATCCGGCGACCGGAATGCTCAACTACTGCAGCGCCGGACATCCTCCCGCGCTGCTTTTGCGCGCCAGTGGAGAATTGGAATTGTTGTCCGAAGGTGGAATGTTGCTGGGCGTGCTTCCCGCGGCCTCTTACGTGAGTGGATGCGTCGAACTCGGGGTCGGAGACGTGTTGATGATCTATTCCGACGGCATCACCGAGTCGCTCAACTCTACAGGGGAGGAGTTTGGGTATGCGCGCCTCGAGGCGCAACTGCGGCGCGCGCAGACCGGCCCTGCTGATGCAGTGCTCTTTTCGGTGCTGGGCGCGGTTCAGGATTTCGCGGCGGCACGCCCACTCGTGGATGACATGTCGCTGGCCATCGTCCGTCGCGAGAGTTTTTGAATCCGCAGATTGCGCAGATTACATAGATAGTAAAAGCAAGGAGGCAGGAACGGAAAAGATTAGATAGCAGGGCGGAGGAGCAAACACTCATCGTTTCCGTTCCTGCCTCCTTCTCCGGCATCCCCTGCTTCTGTTTGACTGTCTCTATATTCTTGAGCTGCGGAGTCTCTGTAATCTGTCGATTAATGTCTTGACCCTCATCGGGGCACAGCGCTATGCTCTCCGCCGGTGTGCAGGCCGCCACCCGTCCGCGGGCAGGACTGAGTCCACCTGATCAATTCATGTGACTACGGGTTCCAATGCGAACCTCCTTTCGCCCGAACCGAGCGGACAACGGGCAGTGACCAAAGGAGGCTCGTTGTGTCTATATACAGTCGTCAAGATCGTCACCTTCCTGTTCGTCCCAATCTCGATCAACTGAAGCATCAAGCGAAAGATTTGCTTCGTGCTATCCACAGTGGAGATCCATCTGCGATCGAGGAATTCAACACGTATCACCCACGCTACGCGCCCTCTCCCCTAACCCCTCTCCCAAAAGGGAGAGCGGAACTTGGCAAAGTCAGGCTCGCTGATGCGCAACTTGCTCTCGCGCGGAGTTATGGAGCGCCAAATTGGCCGCGGCTCGTCCAGGCCTGCCAACTCATTGATGCAATCTGGCGCGACGATGTCGATGTGGTCCGCGAGTTGGTTGTGAAACACCCAAATCTGCTGCATGAGCACGCTACGATTCGCGACAGTAACTGGGGACCGCCGTTGAGCTACGCCGCGAACCTCGGCCGTGATGAAATCATCAAACTCCTCCACAAGTTCGGCGCGATGGATCTTGAGCACGGAATGGGCCGGGCGATGCTCCAGAGCAAGATCGGCACTGCAGCAATGCTCTACAGGCTGCTCGGTTCACCACCGCCGCCGCACGGCGCGCTGGGCGGACCTGCCTATACGCTCAGTGTGCCGGGAACGGCATTTGCGCTGGAGATTGGCGTACCGGTTTGCGATGCAGAAGGTAGGCGGCTCGCGCCCGTAGACGTGGTGCTTGAAACCGATAGCCGCAATCCATCAGCTAAGCACGAAATTCTCGAACTTTACATTCAGCGCGGACTCGAATTGCCCGACACGCCGACGATGGCTCTGCATCGCGGCAGGCTGGATCTGCTCGAAGAACATTTGCGCCGCGACCCGGGACTTTTTCAGCGTACGTTCACCCACGAAGAGATCTATCCGCCTGAACTTGGATGTCATGACGACGTGCTGGCGACGCAGGGGACGCCGCTCGCGGGAACAACGCTGCTGCACATGTGTGTCGATTACGATGAGATCGAAATCGCACGGTGGCTGCTGGAGAAGGGAATGGATGTTAACGCGAAGGCCACGGTTGACGCTGACGGATTTGGTGGTCATACGGCGCTCTTTTGCACGGTGGTGTCGCAGCCGAATTTCTGGATGAACTATCAAAGCAAGCGGCTGGTCGCGCCATTCACGCAGTTGTTGCTTGATCACGAAGCGGATCCGAATGCGCATGCGTCACTGCGCAAGAAACTTCATCCCGGATATGGACCGAAGTATGACGTTGAGACGATGTATGAGTATCGTGACGTCACGCCCCTCTCGTGGGGCAAGCGATTTCATGCAAAGGTTTTCGTGAGCGAACCCGCCATGCGTTTAATCGTTGAGCGAGGTGGGCACGAGTGAGGTCGGAGGGCTGGCAAAGGCGGCGAAAATCGGTTCGATTTCGACCCGAATTTGGCAATGTGCGCCTCGTCAAAGCCTTCAACTCGGTCGGCAATGCATCCATGATGACAGTTCAAGGGCGGCAAACCAACCATGTTCATGGCTCACACACGCTTCCCGTTGACACCCATAGATGATCCGCAATAGAGTTCGCGCTGTCCAGTTACTCCTGCGCGCGCAGACGTGTTCAAGCAGTTACGAAGTAGGAAAGTAGCAGCTTCCTGCTCTGGAATCCGCGGCACGGAAGCCGCGGCTAATATTCTCCGCAAGGGCTTTCTCCGATTCGAAATGCCCACTACCGCGCCATCCATGACGAAGCAAGCAAGAACGTTCGTCTCCGGCCGGGCCTGGCTCCTCCTGACCGGAATCACCGTCGCTGCCGCCATGGCGATCGCTTCCCAGCTCGGCACGAGCTCGGGAGACGAGGGGCTGCACCTGCTGGCGTCACAACTCCTCAAGCACGGGAAGTGGCCGTACCTCGATTTCCTGTATCATCATCCACCCGGATACATCGGCTTGAACGCAGTCTGGATGTCGGCGTTCGGCGAAAGCTGGCGAAGCGTTCACGCTCTCTCGGCACTGCTGACGTTGGCGGCGATCGCGGTGATCTGCGAGTTCACGTATACCCGCTTTCGGGGAACCAGGTGGGAAGTTCCCGCTACGGCGATGACCGCACTGCTCGTCGGACTGAACGTCCTCGTGCTGCAGAACGGCGTCTCCGCACAACCTTTCGCGTTGACGTCACTCCTGAGCGTGGTCGCCTTCCGGCTGGCCGTGGCTTCGCCCGGACGGCCGCACGCCTGGCTTCCTTTCTGGTCCGGTCTGTGCTCCGGGGCAGCGTGCATCACCTCGCTGCTCATCATCACGGTTCCGATCGTGCTCTTCTTCTGGTTGGTTCGGAATTGCGAGGCGAACCGGCGCAAACACGCGGCGATCCAGTTTCTGGCCGGGATGGCCGTCCCCTGTCTGCTGATAGTTCCGCTTGTCGTGAGAGCATTTCCTCAGTTCGTTTTCGATCTTCTGATCCTCCAGTTGCGCCACAGAACCCTCGACGGTCACTGGACGACTCACGACGCGTGGAGGACGCACATTCACACGGTGACTGACTGGTTCGGGACGGGCCAGGGACTACTGCTCGTGTTGCTCCCGCTGGTCGGGCTGGGTTACCTCGCCGGCCATCAGCCATTCGACGCGACGAAGAGATCTGAGTTCTATCTCTGTGGCTGGCTCGCCGGGTCCCTGTGCGCCTGGGTCTCAGTCCCGAACCCGACGTTTCCCTGGTATTACATGCCCGCCGTGCCGTGGGCGGGCGTGCTGGCGGTTCTTGGATTGTACGCGATCCACGCACACGTATTGAGAGGCCGGCTATTGGTCGCCCTGCTCCTCGTCACGTGCGTCGTCTTCAGCTATGACACTGCGAAATGGTTTTCCATCTTCTTGCACGATCCTAGCGAGCACCAATGGCGAGAGGTCGAGGCTATCTCGCAGGAGATCCGGGCGGCGGGTTGCGGCTCTCTCTACGCGTCCGACATGCGCGTCTACTTCGCGTCGCGGTGTCCACCCCAGCCCGGAATGGAGAGCTACGCGGCGAGCTGGTTGTCGTCCCTGTCGCAAGCGAAGGCCGATTCTCTGCACATCGTGAGGCAGGACACGATCAACCGAAAGATCCAGGCTGGAGATTTCTCGCTGCTCGTCCTCAATAGCTATGACCCGCGGCTCGATCAGCCGGCTCTTCTCGGCAATTATAGCGAGTTGAGGCGGTTCGAGGGCCATGTGCTTCTCGTCAGCAAGCACCGCTGAACGAGACGTCCTGGTGCCTGGAATGCGGCGGCAATGCGTAGTGCGGGTAAAATACCAGCCGTCCTTTGCCGGAAACTTTTGAGCGCCGTGCCGGATCCATCCGGCTTCTAAGTCTAAATGTCGATTCCTGAGACAACATCTGCCGAAGGTTTCGAAACGTATGTGGGCGGGAAATGTTTATTCCACGGTCGCGGCGAAGCATGGCGAGACATCAAAGCCTGGATCCTCGAGCTGCCGCCTATGGTTGACACGTTGCACCTTCCCTCCGTCAGCGAACCATTCCTCGCCTGGACTATGTCGGGCGAGGTCGATTTCCAGGAGCGGGAAAACAAGCAGCCTTGGATTATGAATCGGATTAAGAAGGGATCTTTCTTTCTCACCTCTGGAGGCGCTCCGTATGAATGCCGCTGGAAAGCGGTGACCTCGGAACCGTTTGAAGCGATGGCGGTGTTCATCGAGCTGCCGCTCCTTCAGCGCGCTTTGGAAGAGGTTTTCGGAGCCGATGCGGCTCACGCCCAACTGCGCGACGTTTCAGCGTTCACCGATGTTGCTTTGGATTCGTTGATAGCAGCGTTACGCGATGAGCAGATGCACGAACAGGCCAGTCCTCTGTTCGTGGAAGGCATCGCGCAGGCAATCGCTATCCATCTTGCTCGAAACTACGACGTAGTGGGCGAAGAGTTGCACAGCGGTAGTCCGTCACTTCCTGATTACAAGCTTCGACACATAACGGGTTGCATGGCCGAACACGTCGCCGAAGATCTCAACCTTGATCGACTGGCGGCTCAAGTCGGTTTAAGTAAGTTTCACTTTCATCGCCTGTTCAAGCGTGCCATGGGCGTCTCACCTGCGCACTATCACATCAATTTGCGGATGAACGTCGCGCGACGACTGCTGCGCGAAACGAAGAAGAGCGTGGTCGACGTTGCGCTTGATGTGGGCTACACAAACCCCAGCCATTTCGCAAAGCTCTTCCGCAGAGAAACGGGCTTGTCCCCGAGCGACTACCGAAGGCAGCGCTGACGTTCGCTTCCGAACATGCGGGGCACTAGCCCGACCGTAGCCGACGTCGTATTTGCCGAGCTACTTTTTCACTGACCGCGAGCGGAAGCCTATCTCTTTGCGATCTCGAACTGGCGGTGACATCAATTTTCGAATCGCGTCGAAGACAACCTTAAACTGACGATCATACTTGCTCTCAAGCTCGTCCAGCCGGCGAGAGAGTTCAGCGTTGGACGCGAGCATCTGGCGCAACTTTACAAAGGCGCGCATGATTTCGATGTTGACTTGGATCGCTCGTTCGCTGTTCAAAACGGATGACAACATGAGGATCCCATGTTCGGTAAATGCGTATGGCCGGTGCTTCAGATGCTGGCCTCTCTTTAAGGTCACAGTTTGTGACCTTAAACGATTCGCGTTAACTGCCAACCACCACTCGCGCGCCACGCCTATTGTCAGTTGAAACATGAAATCGGGCGGAAATCTGTCGCGATGACGTTTGATCGCTTGATTAAAGACCTTCGTGGAGACTCCATAAAGGTTAGCCAGATCGCGATCCAGCATTACCTTCTCGCCGCGAATCAGGTAAAGAGCTTTTTCAATTCTTTCTATGGGGATGAGGCTTGTGTTGCTCAATGGGACTCCTTCGTGAGATTTCAGGCGCATTGTATATAGAAGATTCGAGATTGTGAATGCCATACTGGAACGCCCTCCCTCATGGTCGGGCTACTCCCCGTCGCACCGCGGTTTCGAGCAATATCGCGACAGGTTGAGCAAGAGCGCGTGAGACGACCACGACAAATGCGAACTAAAATCCCTACGAACGTTGACGCAGAGACAGGAAAACATGCCGAAACGTTGCTCCGTGAGCACGCCTGCATCCAGGGCAGCGGTTTTGCACAAAGAGTAATTTGAGTCCGCGTAAAGCGGACGATCGAAAGTAGCCCAGCGATTCATCGCTGGGGGGCACGAGATTAGCAATCGAGTCCGTGAAACGGACGACTGAAATACGGTAGGCACGTTGGTTTCGAATTCAGCCGTCCGCTTCGCGGACTACATCTCGTTTTACACGCGGTTTCCCAGCAGTAAGCTGCTGGGCTATTTGCGGCCGTCCGCTTCGCGGACAAAGGCAGCGGCTGGCCACGAAAGGCGAGGAGAGCAGCATGCGAGTTGGCATTCTGGGTTCGGGGTTGATGGGCGGCAAGCTCGGCAGCGTCTTCGCGCGTGCCGGACATGAGGTGGTATTTAGCTATGCGCGCAGCAGGGAGAAGCTCAAGAAGCTCGCGCGGGATGCCAAGGGCAAGGCAAAAGCCGCCACACCGAGTGAGGCCGCGCACGACTCGGATGCGCTACTCGTCGCCGTGCACTGGTCGCGAATAGAGGACATGCTGAATCAGACAGGCGATTTGTCGGGCAAGGTCGTCGTAACCTGCTCCCTCCCGATGAATGTTGACAACACCAAGCTGGTGGTGGCGCACACCTCATCGGGCGCGGAGGAACTTGCCAGGAGGCTGCCGAAGGCTCGGGTCGTCTCTGCATTCAACACTGTGCCTAGCGAAGTTCTTTTCGGCGTATACGAAGCCAAGAGCAAGAGCCGCCGACCGAGCCTGGTGTACTGCGGCGACGACGAGCGTGGGAAAGGTGTGGCCGCTGAACTGATCCGCGACGTGGGCTTCGATCCGGTGGACGCCGGCCCTCTGCGGATCGCGCGATACACCGAGCCGTTCGCCCTGCTCGTCGCCGAACTCGCGTACGAAGGAGAAGGAGGCCCGGAACTGGCTTACCGGTTCGAGTGGTTTGGAAAATAGGACGACAATCAAAGGAGGAATTGCCTCAAAAATCAGAAATTGGAATGCGCTAGCAAGGAGGGATCTGTTTCTTAGCCTGCGCAGGCTAGAGCATGGAGAAATCCAAACGAAAATCTCCGCGATATCCCACAAAACTGTTGTGTGATTTCGCGGAGATATGGTTGATTGCCGACAAAGTACAGCCCGAGCAAGTGCTAATAACGGCGTCGACGGTCGCGAAGCTTGTATGTGTAAAGTGCCGAGCTTCCTAACCCAACGAGAGCGCCAATCCCTGCTCCCCTTCTTCCGCCGAGCAGCGCTCCAACACCTGCGCCACCTCCGGTTCCGATTGCCAGCGTGAGCGCGTCGCGATGTCTTTGCCAGAAGGAACGTCTTGCCGGATAGCCGTAATAAACTCGGCGCGGCTGATAGTAACCGCGGTTGTATGCGACTCGTCGATAACCATACCGGTTCGCGTATGCATATCTTGCAGAATGTCGCCGGTAATGCCTGCAAGCCAAGGCAGGAGACGCTGTCGCACTGAAAATTGTCAGACACAAAAACAAACCCAACAATCTTTTCACGTTCTTACCTCCTGATTGTGAATGGAAAAATATGGGAGAGTTTTCGTTTCTCAAATCTTAACAGGTCTGTCAAGCTGTTGCTGCGTAGCATTTCCCGACAAGCTTGCCCTGCGCAACGTTTGAGTAGCAACAGGTATACCACCAATGTCTCGCACAAAATCGAATCCTAGTCAGTGCGATATAGTTGCGTCGCGAGCCGCGAAGGCTGAGTATTGAACGACGTCAAGGCAAGACACGCGGAGTACTGCGGCAAGATTTATAACGAGTAGAAACAAATAAGAAGACAATCATTTGGAGAATTCAGAAATGGAACTCAAAAGAAGTGGCTCACAGCCCTCCGGCAAAGGACCAGACGAGTATTTTACCGGAAGGGTGCGCATTGACCCACTGTTCCAGGCGCCCGATCCGGCGCGCGTTCTGGGCGTCAGCGTTACGTTCGAGCCCGGCGCTCGGACAGCATGGCACACGCATCCGCTCGGGCAGACCCTGATCGTCACATCCGGATGTGGGTGGGTACAAAGCGAGGGTGGCCCGAAAGAGGAAATTCGGCCGGGCGATGTGGTCTGGTGCCCGCCGGGTGAGAAGCATTGGCACGGAGCCACTTCAACCACGGCGATGACGCACATCGCCATCTTGGAACACCTTGACGGCAAGACCGTCAACTGGATGGAAAAGGTCAGCGACGAACAATATCAGACCTGATTAATTGTTGAATAGAAAGACACAATCATGAGAAGAGTTCGGTTTATCAGACCGCATGCTTGTGTGTTTTGAATATAGGAGCATAAATCCATGTATAACGCGAAAGCTTATTCTGCTGCAACCGAGGCATCGCCGCTTGCCCGCACCACGATCGCACGGCGCGATCTAACCGAACACGACGTACAGATCGAGATCCTCTTCTGCGGCATCTGCCACTCGGATCTCCATTCGGTGCGTAACGAGTGGAGCGAATTCATGCCCAGTGTCTACCCGATTGTCCCCGGCCATGAAATCGTCGGCCGGGTCACCAAGGTCGGCTCGGCGGTAACCAGGTACAAACCCGGCGACCTCGCCGCGGTCGGCTGCATGGTCCACTCGGACGGTACCTGCGTCCAGTGCCAGGCTGGCTTTGAGCAGTTCTGCCCAAACAGGATCCTCACCTACAACTCGCCTGACGAGCACCTCGGCGGCGTGACTTATGGTGGCTACTCTGAGAGCATCGTCGTCGATCAGCGCTTCGTTCTGCGCGTACCTTCCAACCTCGACCTCGCGGGCGCCGCGCCGCTACTCTGTGCCGGCATTACGACGTACTCGCCGCTCCGTCACTGGGGCGCGACGAAAGGCAAGAAAGTTGGCGTGGTCGGTCTCGGCGGGCTGGGGCACATGGGCGTAAAGATTGCTCATGCATTCGGAGCCCACGTCGTAGTCTTCACCACCTCGCCCGGCAAGACGGAAGACGCCCTTCGCCTCGGCGCCGACGAAGTTGTTGTCTCTCGCAACAGCGACGAGATGCAGAAACACGCCGACAGCTTCGACTTCATCCTCGACACGGTCGCCGCGGCGCACGACATCAATGCTTATCTCAACCTGCTGCGACGTGACGGCAACATCACGCTCGTCGGCGCACCGCCGCAGCCCCTGAATATTTTGGCATTTTCCCTAATCGGTGGGCGCCGCAGTCTGTCCGGGTCGGCCATCGGCGGCATCGCCGAAACCCAGGAGATGCTCGACTTTTGCGGCAAACATAACATCACCGCCGACGTCGAAGTCATCCCCATCCAAAAGGTCAACGAAGCCTACGAGAGACTGCTCAAATCCGATGTGAAGTACCGGTTCTCCATCGACATGGCTTCTCTAAAATCAGAGTAATGAAGGGAGAGCACAATGCAGAAGCGCAAACTCGGAAATAGCAACCTGGAAGTGTCGGCCCTCGGGCTGGGCTGCATGGGAATGAGCTATGGCTACGGGCCGGCCGCAGACAAGCAGGAGATGATCTCACTGATTCGCACGGCCGTCGAACGTGGCATAACGTTCTTCGACACCGCTGAAGCGTACGGCCCGTTCACAAACGAAGAACTGGTGGGCGAAGCGCTCGCTCCCTTTCGCGATCAAGTGGTGATCGCCACAAAGTTCGGTTTCAAACTTGGTCCTGATGGGAAGCAGCTGGGCGTGGATAGCCGGCCGCAGCACATCAAAGAGGTTGCCGAAGCGTCGCTCAAGCGGCTCAAGGTCGCCTGCATCGATCTCTTCTACCAGCACCGTGTTGACCCGGACGTACCAATCGAAGACGTGGCAGGGGCGGTGAAGGACCTGATTCAGAACGGCAAGGTTAAGCACTTCGGACTTTCTGAAGCAGGCGTACAGACGATCCGGCACGCACACGCCGTCCAGCCGGTCACGGCGCTCCAGAGCGAATACTCGCTGTGGTGGAGAAATCCTGAAGCGGAAGTGTTACCGACGCTCGAGGAACTCGGCATCGGCTTCGTTCCATTTAGTCCTCTTGGTAAAGGCTTCCTCACGGGAAAGATCAACGAGAACACTACGTTCGACGGTTCCGACTTCCGCAACATCGTTCCTCGCTTTACTCCCGAAGCTCGGAAAGCGAATCAGGCGCTGGTTGATCTGCTTCGAAATATCGCCGAACGGAAGAAGGCCACACCTGCTCAGATCGCGCTCGCCTGGCTTCTGGCGCAGAAGCCCTGGATTGTTCCGATCCCGGGCACGACGAAACTGAATCGCCTGGACGAGAACATCGGAGCAGTTGCAGTCGAACTTACTTCCGACGATCTCCGTGATATTGATAACGCCGCTTCAAAGATCGAAGTGCAAGGGGCCAGGTACCCCGAAGAGCTGGAGCGAAGGACCGGCCTGTGAGCGCCGTCTTCAAGCCCGCCGCGTCAACCCAAGCGAATGAGTCCTCACGATGGGCCTCACCCGCTCGCTCACTGACTACCCAAAGAAGCTCGCCGACGCAAAACGCAGGTAAGTCAGCAGGCAGATGCTTTCTAGTCGCTATCGAGACGACTACGGCCGCGATAGCTATCAGCCAATTGAGTACGGTGAGGATACACGACTTTCGCTTCATTACTCACTGGAAGCGTCAGTATAGCCGCAGAACGATCACGTTGATCGGGCGCGGCGATTATAGCCAACCTTCGTCTCAATCAATCAAGTTGCGAAAAACGCTCCCCGCGCTACCTTATTTATCCACTCTGTCAGCCAAGGGCCGCTATTTTGTCTTTCGTAGCCTTACGTGTATCTGAGTCAACATGTCAGATCCTATGTAAAGCTTTATCTCGTAGGGTTCATAGCCTGCCGCTGATACTCGAAATGTATAATCTCCATAAGGGATATCTTTGATTGAATACTTGCCGTCCTCTTCTGCTTTCGTGCTTAGCCTTACAGCTCGCAAACGATCATTGTTCTGATCCCCGTTCAATTCTACGATAGCGCCGGGCAGCCCTCTGGTATCTGAATCAGCAAAGATGAAACCGTTCATCCAACTGCGACCTGACTGTGCCTCTACTGTCCCTGCCAGACACGAAAGTGTAATTGCCAGCAGCAAAAGACGTAGGTGTAGTGACCGTGACGTTTTCATATCTATCTTGCTCCTCCTAAAGCCTACCGGATTATATCTAATCGGCAGTTTCAACGGGTATCGTCTGAGTTGATCGGGCGCGGCGATTTCATTCGAGCCTCGCCGGACCAAGGATGATTCAAAGCGGCGCAGCGTGGCCTCTGGATCGTATGGCGCAGATAATACTGAGCCGTCAATCAAGCAAAAGCCGAAAGTGTCATCCGAATAGGTACGATTGCAGGTTGGGCAACTCTTCATGTGTCCATTGCACTTTCTTATCGTCGCAAGACCGCTGCCGGGGCAAGCCAAACTCTTAGCATCCAAACTCTCAACATCGCCTCTGCTTGATCCAGGGTCGGTTTGTACTAGTGCGGTGCGCCATCATACCACGCGCCCCTTCTCACTCTCGGTGTGCTGCTGTGCGGCGGCGCAGTCGCCACTAACATTCGGCACAAAAAACGAGTGAGAAAAGAGAAACCTTTTCGCATTTCTCGAGAGTACTGCTCGTGATAAAGCCGGAGCACCGTCTCGGCCGGCCAGCGGCACCCGCTTCGGCGAAGGTAGCCTCCGGCGGCGATCAAACAATCCTTCATATCCTTCGTGCTTAAATCGCGTCTGCCAGCGCTGCATCTGCCGACAACTGATCCCCACGATCTCCGCTGCCTGATACCAGGTGATCCGCTTGACCATTGCTCGTAACATTACGTCCTTTAGCTTCATCGCCCGCTCCACCGGCGGCTTGGCTCATTTGCTTCATGACCGCATCCTGTCACGTCGCTTCCGACCCTGCCGCTCAAAGCAGACATTTCATGTGTTAATTTCACCGGACATATCATGTGCTAACGACATGTTGGTTCGGCTGGCCTTGGAAGTGGGCCGCAAAAGTGATATAAGCATCGCATACGGCCTTTGTCTCTTTCCCGGCTTTGCGCAGTCATTTGCGCTGATTCATCCCCTAATCAGACGCTCCGACTTGTGAGTCGTTGTTCGGATTGACAGATAACAGTCACATTCTATCAGGGGGTTCTATGCTCAAGCCGCTCTGTCTTACCGTCGTTTTAGGATTCTGGATTGTTGACGTGGACCTGGTGTCGGCACAGACGACCAAACGCCAAGCCGAGCCGACCGCGCTCGCAAGTCAGGGGGAAAATCCGCGGACGGGTTCTGCGGAATCCGACCGTCGAACCATTTCTCCCGAGGCAAGTGCCGAAGCCAGGAGACTGTACAGGGAGGGAGTGAAATACGGCCGCGGGGGACTATTCAAACAAGCGGCCGAACTTTTTCAGCGTGCTGCAGAGTTGAAGCCTGATTACGCGGATGCTTATTACAGTTTGGGTCACGCCTACTACTATATGGGCCAGTGGGAAAAGGCCATCAAACCTCTGCAACAGGCTCTCGATCTGAACCCTAAGGACAAAGAGGCACGTGACTGGCTCGGTCAGGCCCAGCTGATGCAGCGTGAAACAAGTCGGAGTTACGAGAAATCATTCGCCGCCGGATCTGAACCTCAGCAAGCGGCTGACGTGCAAGTATCACTGAACGTCACACCATTAACACTCCCGGTCTCAACAAAGAAGGCTTCAGTGAGTGAGATCGCCCTTACCAAGGTCTACCGCGTTGGGCCAGGTGACGTGCTGGATGTGCGCTTGAGCGAAGCCGAGTTATCGAAGTCAACGCTATTTACCATCACGCCGTCGGGCTTACTGGAACACCCGAACCTGCCCGAACCTTTGCCGGTCGCCGGTCTTACCGTTGAAGAGATTAGCGCCCGGCTCGGAGACGATTTGAAACGGCGCGCGTTAAGTGACACTCCAAAGGTGTCGGTGGGTGTTCGCGATTACCTCAGTCACGCCATCCTGGTTAGCGGTTTGGTGAAGGAACCTGGCACAAAGATCCTGCGGCGGGAAGCCATTCCCCTGTACGTAGTAGTCGCTGATGCCCAGCCGCTGCCCGAAGCTGCCAGGGCAACTCTGGTTCGAAACGAATCCAACGAGCTGCACACGATCGATCTGGCACACCCTCCAGAGATGAATCTACTGGTATATCCCGGTGACGTCATTACCCTGCAAGCGAATCCGACACAGTTCTTTTACGTAAGTGGTGGGGTGAAGTCCCCAGGCGAGAAAACGTTTCATCGCGGATTGACGCTGACACAAGCGATCATCGCCGCGGGCGGTTTGACTGCAAAGGCCAGGGAGGCGCAGCTGGCGCGCGACGACGGCAAAGGTTTTTTGGTTGTCAGTCGTTATAAGCTGAAGGAGATCGATTCCGGAAAGCTGCCAGACCCGTTGGTCCAGCCCGGAGACAGAATCACGATCGTGAATTGAAATAGTCCTTCAAAGTCATTATGTCAACTGCAGTCAGAGTACAAATCGAAGTGGATCCCGCCACGCAGGATTTATGGCGGCTCGCTGAAACGGACGATACGGGGCTGCTGGAACAAACCCTCGCGCGCGGGGCCGATATTAATGCTAGCAATAGCGAAGGCGTCACGGCTCTTATGAAGGCCGCGTACAACGGCCGGGTAAAGATGGTTAGAGCTTTGATTGACCATGGTGCGGAGCTGAATGCAACGCGAACCGACGGTTTCACGGCGTTACTGCTGGCCGCCTTCTTTGGTCGTACAAGCGTTGTTAAGATCCTGGTTGAACGCGGTGCCGATCTGGGTTCGGCTACGCGGTTTGGCACATCAGCAGAGATGTGGGCCACCGCGCGTTCATTCTATGAGATCGCACGCTTCCTCAAGCAAGCGCGAAGCAGTGCTCTACAGCTCGGCGCCATACCGACGAGTCCTGCAAATGAACCAGGCGAAGAGAGTCCCGACACACAAACTGTTTCTCCCGACCCATCGCAACCGGTCGACTTAGAGCTTACCGTGGAAACTCCACGAGTTACGTTCACCGATCAGTTAACCTCACCAGATCAAGCAGAGGACCCGGGCACAGGTCATAGGAGCGAGCACCTTTCGGCTGCGGTTCCGGTTGTGCGAACTCTGAAAGATCCGCCGGAGATTTGGGATCTTGTTCATGAAGAGCGTGTGGCCTTCGATCCTGGCTGGGCGTTTGTCACGCGTGTCACGTCAAGTAAGACAAACCTTATGCTGCTGACGCTGGCAGTGATCTTGATCTCAGGTGTCTGCACCTTTGCCGTTCTGAGGTTGCGCGATGACCGAGGGCGAAGTGATGCGGCCGTCAAAGCGCAGGAGGCGAATGGTACCAACCAGATTCATCCCGCCGCTCAGGCGAGTGCGCTGGCGAGCGCTGCAGCGGGCGTCAGCCAGGCGCCAAACCGGCCAACAAGTCCGCTGCCCGACGATCCCGCGTCTGCCGGTAAGGCAGTTCCGAATAGCATTCAACCACGCGTGATTGTAAACAATATTTCCACACGAACGGCTCCGAACGCAGGTACCGCTGCGCCGTTGTCGCGCAACAAGATTGTTAAGGCCGCATCTGACCAACAAAACTCCGCGAGCAAACCACTCCCCGCTCCCAGCGACAGCGAAGCTGGTGCAAGCGGCACACGCGTCAGGTCTGAGACACCACGGATAACGGTCCCCAAGCCGGATACCATTGACTGGAAGAGCTCCGGTGAACCCGCTTCAGCGAAAAGACAATCAAATACAACTCTGAGTACGCAATTGATCGCGCCAGCTGCGACAAGCTCCGGATCCAAGGCCAAAGTGATCCAGTGGCCCTAACAACCTGTAGGTAAGCCCATCTTGTAATCAATCAGTGCTGTCCACGCATACGCCGGCAGTCTTCGCATATCGAAGTAAGGTCAAGAGACTCGGCTCGCGAGTTCCAAGTTCATAGCCGGAAACGCGGCTTTGAGTCAGTTCCTCTTCGAGGCCCAAACGTCTAATCATGCCGTTTTGGGACAGGCCGAGAGTCCTGCGAATTCGAAGTAACTTCTCAGGAAGCCTCGCCGGCTTCTTCCGTCTATAACGCCCCATCAGGATTTTCCTCCTGATGGAGACTAGACCGCAGCAACAGAAGATCACCGTTGCGCGCGAAGTCTGATCTCTCATCAGTCATCCATCCGTAAGGAATCAAAGTACCCGGCCGTGCGAATCGTATTTGGGCTTGCAGTCGCCCCAAACAGAACGACCGCTCTGCCCACCGCCGTCCAGTTCCCAACTGAGCCGGTTGAAAAGGTGCGGTTTGCGCTATGTCAAAGGAATTTCTAAAGGAACTAAACGGAAGCGGGCAACCCTGTGGCGGCCCGCTTCGGTGCTTTTGCTAAGTAAATCTGGCTCCGCAGGTAGGACTCGAACCTACAACCCTTCGGTTAACAGCCGAATGCTCTGCCATTGAGCTACTGCGGAATAAACGCCCTCACATAGCGCGAAACTATGCCTCGGGCGCGACGAATTTTTATAACAGATGGGGTGATCAGCGTCAAGCTAGTGACGCTTGCCGATTTTGCGCCTAAATCCTCTCAGAGCCATCATCGTAAATGACGCGCCGAGCAACAACAGCGTGGCCGGTTCGGGAACTGGAGGGGCACCAACTACGGACCCAGAGGCGATGTCGCGGAAATTAAAAAAGGTCACGCCGAAGCTTTCTTCCGTGGAATCGAACGGAACGATGGCTAACGTGCCACCACTGTCTGTTAGGGGCCCAGCGAACCCTAATTGTAGTGCCCGGGATCCTGGGCTGAGTATGAAGATGCCTGGAAAAGCGGCGTTGATGCCTTCCGCCGTTGAGTCGCCTGGATTGTAAATAAACGGTGAGAATAAACCTGTGTCCCCGCCAATCACAGTAATGCTCCACGCGGAAACTGTGTTGCTGGTCGCGTCATAGACGAACGAACCACTTGCAGTGCCTCCGTCGCTGAACGTAACTCCGCTGAGCGTCCATATGACAGGATCCGCTCGGGCCTCGCCCGCAGCGGCTAAACCCAGTCCGACAGCCATGACGATCATGACGAGAAATTTTGTGAGAGGAAGCATGATGAACCTCCTTTAGAAGTAGTCTTGGTTGAAGAGACTGCAGCCCGGCAGGAAAGCTGATTGGAAGTCGGGAATGCTGGACGAAGGCCTGACTACTGGAACGACTTTAGCCCGTCCGAGCAAATGTGATGACAAGAGTTATCGGAAACCACGCGGATGCTACTCTGCATTTGGCGAGGAGTCAACGAAACCGACGCTAACTTGCGCTGCATCCCAATCTGCGAGAATATCTACGGCCGCGCTACTTTGATAGGCTGACAAGAATACGTTCTTCAACGTTGGAAGATCTTTGGCCTGACTTGATTCATCTGAAGGGGTTTCCGATGGAGCGCAGAACAACAGCCTGGTTCAGTCATAACTTGAACATCGAGATGCCGCTGGTTGCTTACGGGCACGCCGGTTACCCCTTACTCATGTTTCCCACGGCCGCCGCGGACTATCTCGAGTACGAGAGGTTTCATTTGGTCGACGCGATTGGCCCGTTCATTGACGGCGGCAAGATTCGCGCCTATTCGATTAACAGCGTCAACCGTTACAGCCTGCTCAACGAACAGATGCCGCCACATCTGAAGGCCCAGCTCCTGACGCAATATGATCGCTACCTGACGGACGAGGTGCTGCCGCTGATTCGTAAGGACACCGGCCAGGACGATGCGCGGCCGCTGACCACCGGCGCGAGCCTCGGCGCCTTTTTGGCGGCCAACATGTATTTCAAACATCCCGATCTTTTTCGCGGCACGATTGCGATGAGCGGCGGCTATGACATTAAGACGTACTTGCAGGGTTACTATGACGACAATGTTTATTTCAACAATCCCGTTGACTATCTGCCGAACTTGAATGACGACTACAACCTGCCATTGCTACAACAGGCGGATGCAGTCTTCATCCTGTCAGGGCAGGGAGCTTACGAGGCGCCGGAACGCAGCAGACAACTCTCGGACATCTTGAGCGCGAAGGGAATTCCGAACACCTTGGATTTGTGGGGAC
>WNGD01001722.1_pt1 | contig 28461 bp, 22 predicted proteins | sample 5400671 | NCBI WGS metagenome assembly WNGD01 (sample SAMN13153369, study PRJNA577476) | soil metagenome | isolation source: 40 cm soil or saprolite under grassland replicate 2 | place: USA:California | collected 2016-06-15
TACTACCGCGCGCTCTCTCCCTGGCTGCTGCCCTATCTGAAAGACCGCCCCGTCGTGCTCACGCGCTACCCCGACGGGATCACCGGCAAGTCGTTTTTCCAGAAGGACGCGCCGGGCTTCGTCCCGGAGTGGATCCGCACCGAGCGGATGTGGAGCGAGGACACGCAGCGCGAGATCGACTACTTCGTGTGCGACGACGTGGAGTCGCTGCTGTATCTCATCAACCTGGGGACCATCCCGCTGCACGTCTGGGGCAGCCGGGTGGCGACGCTCGAGCAGCCCGACTGGTGCATCCTGGACCTCGATCCCAAGGAAGCGCCCTTCACTGGCGTCGTGAAGATCGCCCGCGCGATCAAGGCGCTGTGCGACGAGATCGAGCTGCCGTGCTTCATCAAGACGAGCGGCTCCACCGGACTGCACGTGCTGTTGCCGCTCGGTCGCCAGTGCACCTACGAGCAGGCCCGCACGCTGGGCGGCCTGCTGGCGCGTGTGATCGCTGCGGAGCTGCCCGACATCGCCACGGTGACCCGCCAGGTGGGAAAGCGCGGCGCCCGCGTGTATCTCGACTACGTACAGAACGGGCACGGCCGCCTGCTCGTCGCGCCCTTCAGCGCGCGCCCGCTTCCTGGAGCGCCCGTCTCGATGCCGCTCGCGTGGAGCGAGGTGACGCCGAAGCTCGACATCCGCAAGTTCACGATCAAGAGCGCGCCGGCGCGGATGAAAAAGCTCACGGATGACCCGCTGCGCCCGGTGCTCGAGCTGGCGCCGGATCTCGTGGCCGTCTTGGAGCGCCTGAACGCGCGTCTCGCGGACGAAGGATGACGGACGACGGATGACGACGGCCACCGAGTTGACGTTTGCCGTCGGCGGGCGCCCGGGCGAGGTGTCCGGGCTCTTGCTCCGTCCCGGTGGCGCGCGGCTCGTCTACGTGCTCGCCCACGGCGCCGGGGCCGGGATGCGGCATCCGTTTCTCGAGACAGTCGCCCAGCGCCTGGCGGAGCGGGACATCGCCACCCTGCGGTATCAGTTCCCCTATATGGAGCAGCGGGCGCGCCGGCCCGATCCGCCGGCGGTGGCGGCGGCGACGGTGCGCGCCGCGGTCGCGGAAGCGGCCTGCCGTGCGCCGGGGCTGCCGCTCGTCGCCGGCGGCAAATCGTTCGGCGGGCGGATGACGTCCACCGCCCAAGCGGAGGGGCCGCTCTCCGGCGTGCGGGGGCTCGCCTTTCTCGGCTTCCCACTGCATCCGCCCGGCAGGCCGGATGACAAGCGGGCGGAGCACCTGGCGCGCGTGCAGATTCCCATGCTGTTCTTGCAGGGGGATCGGGACGAGTTCGCCGACCTGAAGCTGCTGCGGCCCGTCGTGAAGCGACTCGGCGAGCGGGCCACGCTGCATCTCGTGGATGGTGGCGACCACTCGTTCCATGTGCTCAAGCGGTCGGGGAGGGTGGAAGCCGACGTGATGGGCGAGCTCGTGGGAGCTATCGCTGAATGGACGGCCGGAATCGTGTGACGAGCCGCTGGGGGGCTCCCTTCGCGACAAAAAGACGCAGTCGCTACGGGAGCCCCCCAGCGGCTCTGCGTGAGGCGCGATTGCCGGGTCCCCCGCGGAGCGACTGCGTATTTTTGTCGCGGAGCGGGGGACTCGGCAATCGCAGCACGGAGGCCGCATGCCCAACTACTGGATCGTGAAAACCGAGCCATCCACCTACAGCTACGACGACTTGGCGCACCAGAAGACGGCCGTGTGGGACGGAGTCAAGAACAACCTCGCCCTCAAGCACCTGCGGCAGATGATGCCTGGCGACCGCGTGCTGGTTTATCACACGGGAGAAGAGAAGGCCGTGGTGGGCGTGGCCGAGGTCACGTCGCGGGCGTATCCCGACCCGAAGCACAAAGATCCGAAGCTCGCGGTGGTGGACCTGAAGGCGGCGGGGAGGCTGCCGCAACCCGTGCCGCTCGCCGAGATTAAGAACGACCGGGCGTTCGCCGATCTGGGGCTCGTCCGGATGGGCCGCCTTTCGGTGATGCCGGCATCGGCGGACCAGTTCCAACGCCTGCTCAAGCTGGGCGGACTGAAGTAACGGATGACGGACGACTCACGACGGAGAACGTTGTTATGGGCAAAGGCGACCGTCGCACCAAGCGCGGCAAGATTTATCGCGGCACCTATGGGAACACCCGTCCCAAGAAAAAGAAGAAACGCCGGGCTGCTGCGGACGCCGCGAAGCGGGCGAAGGGAGAAGGGCAATGAGGGCGCTGCTTGTCGCCGGGCTGGTGCTGCTCGGCGCGGCACCGGGCCGCGCGCAGCAGGACGAGCGCTGGCAGGTGACGCTTAACAACGGGACGATCATCTGGGAGCTGCACCTGGTGCGCCTCGCGGGCGACACGCTCGTGCTGCGGCACGGCGACTCCACCTACAGCTTCCCGATCAGCCAGGTGGACGAGCTGCGGCTGGTGCAGAAGTCCGTGCGACATCAGACCCCCGAGCCGAACCGCTACGGCGGCGTGCTGGGCGGCGCGGACGACGAAGTCTATCGGCTCACCCTCTACAATCTCGGCGAGCGCCGCGCCATCCTCGCGCAGGTCTTCAAGAGCCACCCGCCGGAGAAGTCCCCGTAGCCCCGGCGCACCGCCGCATCCTGCTCGCCGACGCCGACGCGTTCTACGTCGCCGTGGCGCGCCTGGCGGACCCCGACGTGGCGGGGAAGGCCCGGCTGCTCATCGTGGGCGGCTCGGCCGAGCGGCGCGGCGTCGTCACCTCGGCGTCGTACGAGGCCCGGGCCTACGGCGTGCATTCGGCGATGCCGATGGCGCGCGCGGTGCGTCTCTGCCCCGGTGCGACGGTCGTGCCGGTGCCGTGGGAGACGTGCGCCGAGAAGAGTCGCGCGATTCGCGAGGTGCTGCGGCGCTTCACGCCCGCCGTCGAGCAGGCCTCGAGCGACGAGTTCTATCTCGATCTCAGCGGGACGGAGCGACTATACGGCGGCGAGTCGCTCGGGGCGACCGCGGGTCGCATTCGCGACGCCGTGACGCGGGAGACCGCGCTCTCCGTCACCATCGGCGGCGGGACCTCGAAGCTCGTGGCGAAGCTCGCGGCCGCTCTCGCGAAGCCGCGGCCCGGCGGCGGCGCGGCCGGGGATGGCGTGCACGTGGTCGCTCCCGGCGGCGAGGCGGCGTTCCTGCTGCAGTTCGCGCTCGCCGACATCCCGTTCGTCGGCCCCAAGTTCCAGCAGCGGCTCGCGCGGCTGGGACTTCACACCGTACGCGACGTCGTGCCGCACGATCTCAGCACGCTCGTCGCATGGCTCGGGGAGCGCGAGGGCGCGTGGCTGTACGAGCGGGTGCGCGGCATCGACCACGCGCCCGTCGAGCCCGAGCGTGAGCCCAAATCGTTGAGCCGGGACGAAACCTTCCCGCAGGACTTGGTGGACGACGACGCCCTCGCCGCGCGGCTCCTCGCCTTGGCCGACCGTGCGGCCTCCGACCTGCGCGAGGCCCGGCTCTTCGCCCGCACCATCACGGTGAAGCTGCGCGATGCCGACTTCACCACTCGGCAGGCGAGCCGCACCCTCTCGGACCCCGTGCAGTCGGAGCGCGTCGTCTACCAGGTGGCGCGGGACCTGCTCCGGAAGCTACGCGCGGCCCGGCGCATGCCGGCGCGACTGCTCGGCGTCGCCGTGTCCCAGCTCGTGGCTCAAGACGCGGAGGCGCAGCTCGCGCTCTTCGACGCGGCGCCGCCCCTCGAGAGCGAGCGGGATCGCGCCATCTCGCGGGTGATCGACGCAGTGCGGGAGAAGTTCGGCCCCGACGCGCTAGGACGCGCCCGGGGTCGCTGACCATACGATTTACATGGCGCCCAGCGCCGCAGCCGCCTTGTTCACGTCGCCCGGCTTCACCCACAGGATCGCGCCGTAACGCCCCATCCCCGCCGACACCGCCGTCACCGCCGTCACGTTGATCTTCGCGGCGCCGAGCTTCCCCATCGTGTCCACGAGCGCACCGACCCGGTCGTCGCCGTCGATCAGGAACGCCGTCTTGGGTTTCGAAAGCTTGATCTTCGCGGCTTGCGCCGCGGCGGTGAGGGCGGCGGCGTCCGCCGGCACGACGTCGAGCTGCGACTTGCGCGCGCTCGGGAAGCCGTGGAACGCGAGCAGGTTGACCCGGGCGTCCTTCAGGACCCGGAGTAGCCGCGCCCCTTCGCCCGCTTTGTCGGGCGCCGTCGTGTAGTAGTAGCTGACCTTGCGAATCGTATCGGCCATGGTGGCCTCCCGAGTGTAGTCGCCCGCCCTGACTATCGCCTGCCGATCGTCCCCCCGCCAGACCGGCCGCAGCGCGCGAACCACACTTGACGTCCGCCGCTCGACCTCGTATTTCAATCGCCCGGTTCCAACGTGGCATGCCCGCTCTTCGTATGTGCCCATGGACCGCAGTTCGTTCATCCCCGCAGGTTCTCCGAAGGAGTAGCGCCATGCGCCCCGCTGCTCTCCGTCAAGCCAGCGTTGTCGGTGTGCTCCTGACCGTCGCGTTCGTTCCACCCGCCTCCGCGCAGGGCCGCGGGCGGGCCAAACAGCGCCCAGCCCCCTCGTCCGCCGCCCCCGCCCCCTCGGACGCGACCGCGAGCCAGGGCGCCGACTCCCTCAACAACCTCAAGTTCCGCAACCTCGGCCCCGCGGTGGGTGGGGGGCGCGTGACCGCCGCCGTCGGCATCCCAGGCGATCCCAACGTCTACTACATCGGGGCCGGAGGCGGGGGAGTCTGGAAGACGACGGACGGCGGCAACTCGTGGGATGCGGTCTTCAAAGACCAGCCCACCGCCTCGATCGGGGCGATCGCCCTCGCGCCCTCGAACCCGAACCTCGTCTGGGTCGGCACCGGTGAGGGCAACCTCCGGAACGACCTGATCGACGGGCGCGGCGTGTTCTTCTCCCCCGACGCCGGGAAGACGTGGAAGTTCGTGGGGCTGGGCGACGTGGGACAGATCTCGCGCATCGTGATCGATCCCACGAATCCCGACATCGTCTTCGTCGGCGCGATCGGACACGCGTGGGCGCCGAACCACGAGCGCGGTGTGTACCGCACCGCCGACGGCGGCAAGACGTGGCAACAGGTGCTGTTCGTGAACGACACGACCGGTGTCGCGGATCTGATCATGGTGCCGGGGAATCCGCGGGTTCTGTTCGCGGGCATGTGGCAGGCGGTGCGCCACCCCTGGGAGCTCGTCTCGGGCGGGCCGGGAAGCGGCATTTACCGCTCCAAAGACGGTGGCCTCACCTGGGAACGGCTGAAGGACGGGCTGCCCACCGGCCTGCTGGGCCGCGTCGCCCTCGCCGTCGGGCCCACCAATCCGAACCACGTCTACGCCCTGATCGAGACGAAGCAGGGGATGCTGTGGGACTCGAAGGACCAGGGCGACCACTGGGCCAAGGTCTCCGACTTCCACGGCCTCTCGGCCCGGCCGTTCTATTTCTCCCTGATGCACGTCTCGCCCGTGGACGACAAGCGAGTGTTCTTCTCGTCGTACCTGCTGCTCCGGTCCGACGACGGCGGCAAGACGACCACGCCGATCGACCGCGGCGTGCACGTGGACCACCACGCGCTGTGGATCGACCCGCAAAACCCCGACCGCATGATTCAGGGCAACGACGGCGGCGTGTATGTCACGCAGGACGGCGCCAAGAGCTGGCGCTACTTGAACAACCTGCCGATCGAGCAGTTCTACATGGTCGCGGCGGACCACAACACTCCCTACATGCTGTGCGGCGGCTTGCAGGACAATAACGCCTGGTGCGGGCCGTCGACTGGCGCACAGGGCGGTGGCGGAGGCGGGGGGGGCGCCGGGGGCGGGGGGGCCGGGGTCCTCAACGGCTCCGAGTGGTTCACGGTGGCGGGTGGAGACGGCGAGTATGCGGTGCCCGCGCCGAGTGATTCGACGATCCTGTACGTGGACTCGCAGAACGGCAACATCACCCGCGTGGACTTGAGGACGGGGATGACGCGCTCCGTGCGGCCGTACCTGTCCGGCGTGAGCGAGATGAAGCCCGCCGACCTGAAGTACCGGTTCAACTGGACGTCGCCGATCGCGGTATCTCCCACCGATGCGAACGTCGTGTACTTCGGCGGGAACGTCGTCTTTAAGACGACGGACGGCGGGGAGCACTGGACGGCGATCAGCCCGGATCTCACGCGGAACGACAAGGCGAAGCAGGTGACGAGCGGCGGTCCGATCGAGTACGACATTTCGGGCGCGGAGACGTACAGCACGATCCTCACGATCACCCTCGCGCCGCTGGACACGAACGTGATCTGGGCCGGCACGGACGACGGGCTGGTGCAGGTGACGCGCGACGGCGGGAAGACCTGGAGCAACGCGTCCGGACACTTCCCGGGCCTGCCGAGGGACATCGAAGGGCGGGTCTATCAGATCGGCGTGTCGCCGTTCGACGCCGGCGCGGCGTACGTCGCGCTCGACCGCCATCAACTGGACGACCGGCGGCCCTACGTCTTCAAGACGGCGGACTACGGGAAGACCTGGACCGACATCTCCAAGGGGCTCCCCCCGGACGTGCCGGCGCGCGTCGTCCGGGAGGATCCGAACGCCCGCGGCTTCCTCGTGCTTGGCACCGACGCCGCCTTGTGGTACTCCCGCGACGGCGGCGCGAGCTGGAAGCCGCTCAAAGCGGATTTCCCCACCGTGCCGGTGTACGACATCCAGTTCATCAAGCGCTCGCACGACCTCGCGGTCGCGACCCACGGCCGTGGGCTGTTCGTGCTGGACAACATCACGCCGCTCGAGGAGCTGACGCCCGAGGTCGCGGCGGCGGACCTCCACGTGTTCGGCACGCTGCCGGCGCAGATCCGCGTGCGGCCGCGCCGCAGCGGCGTGGCGCCGTCCCGCTTCACCACCCCGAACGCACCGGCCGGCGCAGTGATCGATTACTACCTGAGGACCGCGCTCGACACTGGGGCTGCCCCCACCCCGACGCCGGAACGCCAGGATGAGCCGCAGGGACGCTCCCGCCGGGGGCGGGCAATCGTCACGGTCACCGACAGTCATGGCGACACGGTGGCGGTGGACTCGAGCGGCCCGGGCAAGCAGGGCGTCAACCGCTACGTGTGGAACCTGCGTTACGCCGGGCCGACGCGGCTCACGTTTGAGCGGTCGCCTGCGGGCGCGGAGGAGGAGGAGAACCCCTTCCGCAACGTCGGCGGCCCGCGGGTGATCCCCGGCACCTACACCGTCGCGGTGACGGCGGCCGGCCGGGCGCAGAGCACGACGGTCACGGTGGAGCCCGACCCGATCGTGCGCGGCGACCCCGCCCGGTTCGCGGCCCAGCTCCGCGCCGGGCTGGAGTGGCGCAACGCCCTGTCCGCGTTGCACGAGACGCTCAACCGGATCGTGAGCCTCGAGACGCAGCTCAAGAACGCGCAGCAGGCGGTGCGCGAGAACGCCAGGGGCGACACGGCGACGACCGCCGCGGTGACGCGCCAGGGTCGCGAGCTCGGCCGCAAGCTCAAGGAGCTGAAGGACAGCCTGTACAACTCCGACGTACAGCGCGACGCGGGCCAGGACGACATTCACTACCTCAACCGGTTCCAGGACCGGCTGCAGGGGCTCGGGTTCGGGCTCGGCTTCGCCTACGCCCAGCCGCCGAGCGAGGTGGTCACGGATCGCATGAAGGAGCTCCGCACCCGGCTGGACGCGTATCTCGCGAAGTTCAACGACCTGCTCCGGACCGACGTGGCGGCGTTCAACAAGACGGCGCAGGAGCGCCAGGCGCCGATCCTGATGGCGGGCCAGCCGATCGAGGTAAAGGAAGTGAGAGTCGTGTCGCGCTAGTGGGGGATTCGTAGGGGCAAGGAGTGCCTTGCCCCTACTTGCCGTTTTACGTTTCAGACTGCATCTTCAGCGCCCCACACCCCACTGCGCATGCACGTGCGGCGCGCTGCAGCTGTCTCTGCCTTCCTCATGACCGGCTCCTCGTCCAGCCGCGCCCGCTTCGTGCGCCTGCCCCCGGAAGGAGACCCCGTATGACCGCCTGTACCAGGACGCGGACGCGCCTGCTCGTGCTCGGCGCGATCGCGTTGGCCTGTACCAGAGACGACCGGAATGTTCTGGTTGCTCCCCCCTCGTTCTCGCTCGACCCGTCCCACATGATATCCGGCAGCCTCTTGGGTCCCGACGGCATGAACATCTGCAACACCATCGGGTCGGGGACGATGCCGGTCCGGCTGCTGAACCCCGCTTTCCCCGCGGGGCCGGCTTTCCTGGGCGCGCAAGACCTCCCCTGTCCGACGAACAGCTACTCGTTTTTCGCGGACGCGGGCACAGCACGCGTGCGCGTGCAACTTCCGACGGACGCCATCGTTGGGCTAGCACTCCCTTGGCGAACCCTGGATTCAGTGGCTGTGGGAGACGCCGACGTTACGCACGACGTGCACATCGTCGACGGCACGGCGCTCGGCGGCTCGGCGACGCTGGACGGCAGCCCCGTCCCAGACGTGGGCCTCGATCTCGTGTACGGGTTCAACCCCGGCTTTGGCGTCGCCTCCGGTTCGAGCGCTCCGGACGGTCACTGGGCCGAGTTCTTTGGGCGGTCTCACGTGATGGTGCAAAACGGCGTGAGCGTGCAGGCGGCCGTGGGCTGCGCGGCCCTCGGAGTCAAAGTACTCGAGGGGCCACCGGCGGGCCCGTTCGTGTTCCCAACCGAACGGAGCGCGATCAACTGCTCCCTGTTGACGGCACCGGCCACCCAGTTCTCCCACACGCTGACGCGGTTGGTCGTGACGCCCATGCCCGGGGACATCGGCGGCCAATCCGTCGAGCTGGCCGATCAATACGGCATCGGCTGGGGCGTGCAGTTCCCCGTGGGGCCCGGCCAGTCGCCCGTGCACTTCCCGGCCAGCGCCACGCACCTGTTCGGCGGCGGGCTGCTCATCGGGATCGCACCCGACCGCATCCTGAGCGGCATCAGTGTCGCGGGGCAGCTCGCCTGCGGAGCGGCGTGTCGCGATCTCGGGCTCGACGGCGTGGTCGGCTTCACCGACGAGACGCCTGCCGGCAAGAAGGTGATGTGGCACTACTCGGACGCCACGTCGCCGGAGGGTGTGGGGCTGCGCGTCGTGCAGCGCTCGTTCGACGGCCAGCCGCCCAGCGACTATGTGCTGTTCGACTTCTCGATCCAGAACGGCGGCAAGTCGGCGGTCACGTTCTACGCCGGCGTGTTCATGGACTGGGACGTGGACGAGGACGCGTTCGACGATTTCGGGTTCACGGATCTCGGCGGGCGGCTCATGGGCGTGACGAGCGCGTTCGAGTCGGGGGTCCACGTGGGAAGCCTGCTGGTCGGCGCGCCCGTGTCTGGGAACCTCTTCTACAACTTCAGCGGTGACGTAGCCGTTCCGAGCTCCACCGCCGACCAGTTCCAGGCGTTGAGCGGCGGGATGCGGCTCACGGACATCGGGCCCGGCGACGCTCACTACATTCATGGCCTGGGACCGATCACGCTGGCTCGCGGCAAGAAGGCGGATGTCTGGCTCGGGATCATCGCGGGCGACAATCGCGACCAGTTCCTCGCCAACGCGCGCGCCGCGGAGGCCGACATCGCGCGGCGGCAGCAAGGCGGTGCCGAAGGCTTCGAGACGTTGCAGAGCGTGAACACCGGCCGCGTGGGCATCGGGGTGCGGCCCTTCACCAAGAGCCAGAAACCGCAGTGACGGATTGGTAGGGGCAAGGCACGCCTTGCCCCTACATATTCTACGGGGGAGGGCTCCATGCCTTTCACCCGGGACGACGTCCGCGACTCGGTCGAGCGCGCCGGCGACGCGCATTGGGACGCGCTCCGGCGCCACCACGAGGACGCCTACCCCAACCCCAAGCCGACTCCCGGCGATGTGTGCAAGGCCGAGGCGGAGCGCCTGAACGCCATGGGGCTGGGCGACGCGAAGGACTTCAAGCTGGTGGAGACGCGCGTGGAGCGCGTCGATGACGAGGTCCGGCTCACCCACGTGCTCCGCTACAAGCCGCTCGATATCCGGCTCCTGACGGAGCCGTTTCAGGGTTACCGCTGACTATTTCTCGAACAGCAACTCCTTCGCCCGCTGGGTGGCTTTCACGACCGCCTTGATCAGGGTTACCCGCAGCTTGCCCTCTTCCAGCTCGAGGATGCCGTCGATCGTGCACCCCGCCGGCGTGGTCACGGCGTCCTTGAGCAGGGCGGGGTGATCGCCGGTGTCGAGCGCCACCTTGGCGGCGCCCAGCAGCGTCTGCGCGGAGAGCACCGTTGCCACGTCCCGCGGCAGCCCGACTTTGACGCCCGCCTCCGCCAATGACTCGAGGATGATGTAGACGAAGGCCGGACCGCTCGCGGAGAGGCCGGTCACGGCATCCATGTGCTTCTCATCCACCACGACCGTCCGGCCGACGGTGTCGAACAGCTGCCGGGCGGTGCCGAGATGCGCATCCGTGGCGTGTTTGCCGCGACAGATCCCCGTCATGCCCGCGCCCACCTGGCAGGGGGTGTTGGGCATGGCCCGCACCACGGCGATCGGTGCCGCGAGGATGTCTTCGATGTAGCTCGTGGGCACCGAGGCCGCCACGGAGATCACGAGCTGCGAGGGGGTCACCTCCCCGCGTATCTCCTCGAGCAGCTCGCGCACGTTCTGCGGCTTGACGGCGATGAGGACGACGTCCGCCCCGCGCGTCGCGCCGCGGTTGTCCGTCTCGACCGGGACGGGGGGCGCTCCGCCGAACCCGCGCGCCCGCTCGGCGTGCCGGACGGTCGCCCGGACGTTGCCCGGGGGGAGCCCGGCCTTCAGCAACCCCTGAAGCAGAATGCTCCCGATCTTCCCCAGGCCCAGGATCGCCACGCGCTGTTGCTGCATCATCGCAGGTACTCCTCGAGCAAGGTGGCCGCATCGGTTTTCTCGTCCCGATACTTGACGATCACCGGCGCGTAGAGGGAGATCCCCCAGCGCGCGGCCGTCGGGCCCGGCGCCGCGCGCGCCCCTGGCACGACCAGGGCGCCGGCGGGGATCTCGAGCGGGCGCTCGCCGTCACGGCGGTACACCTGCTCGCGCACGAGGTCGTGAACCGGTGTGGAGCCGGTCAGGATCGTGCCGGGCGCGAGGACGGCGCGCTCGCGTACCACGGTGCCCTCGTACACGCCGCACCCGCCGCCGATCACGGCGTCGTCCTCGATGATCACCGGCAGCGCCCCGACCGGCTCGAGCACGCCGCCGATCTGCGCCGCCGCAGAGAGGTGCACCCGCTTCCCGATCTGCGCGCACGAGCCGACGAGCGCGTGGCTGTCGATCATCGTGCCTGCGTCGACGTACGCGCCCACGTTCACATACATCGGCGGCATGCAGATCACGCCGGGAGCCACGTGTGCCCCGTCGCGGATGCTCGATCCCCCTGGGACGATGCGGACCCCGTCCGCGAGCGTCGTGGGGCGCACCGGATAGGTGTCCTTGTCGAAGAACCGCAGGGTGGCGTGCGCCGACATGTCGGTGAGCGCGCCCATGCGGAACCCGAGGAGGATCCCCCGCTTGACCCACGGGTTGACGCGCCAGGCGCCGTCGGGCGCACATTCGGCGGCGCGGATCGCGCCCCGGCTGAGCGCGGCCCGGAACTCCGCGAAGAGGGCTCGCTCGGCGTCGCTGTAACGCTCCCGCTGCGCGGCGGCGAGCCCCTCGACGCGCTCACGCAGCGACATGCGCGGCGCTCGGCAGCAAGCCCAGCGCCCCCAGCACCGCGCGCAGGCGGGCGCGAGTCTGCTCCTGGACGGGAACGAGGGGCAGTCGGAAGCGGTCTTCCAGCAGGCCCATCAGCGCCAGGGCGGCCTTCACCGGACCCGGGTTCGATTCGATGAAGTTCGCCTCCATCAGCGGGAGCAGGCGGTAGTGCAGCTCGCGGGCCGCTTCCCAGTCGCCCTGCAACGCGCTCTCGGTGAGCCGTGCCATCAGATCGGGTGCCTCGTTCGACACGACGGACACGATGCCGTCGGCGCCCAACGCGATGAGGGGCAGGGTCACGGCGTCGTCGCCCGACAGCACGCGGAACCGCGCCGGCCGGTCGCGCAGGACGGCCATGATCTGCCCCAGGTCGCCCGAGGCTTCCTTCACCCCGACGATGTTGTCCGTCTCGCGCGCCAGGGCGAGCGTGGTCGCGGCGGCGAGGTTCGACGCCGTGCGTCCCGGCACGTTGTACAGCACCACCGGCATGTCGCGCACCGCCGCCGCCACGGCTCGGAAGTGCGCCGTGAGGCCGGCCTGGGTGGGCTTGTTGTAGTAGGGGGCCACGACGAGGATCGCGTCGGCGCCCGCTGCCCGTGCGGCGTGGGCGCGCTCGACGGTAGCGGCCGTGGCATTGCTCCCTACGCCGGCGAGCACCTTGGCGCGGCCCCGCGCCGTCTCGACCGTGAGCGCAATGACGCGCTCGCGCTCGGCCGGCGTGAGCGTCGCGGCCTCTCCCGTCGTCCCGCAAGGGACGAGCAGCCGCACGCCCGCCACGACCTGACGTTCCACCAACGCGCGAAACCGTGTCTCGTCCACGTCCCCCGCGGCGTTGAACGGGGTGACGAGGGCGGTCCCGCAGCCGCGCAGCCACTCCACGTGCTCGCTCATTGAGCCTTCCTTTCCCTCTCCAGCGCGAGGATGTCGTCCAGCACGTCGGCGAAGGCACACACCCCGCGCCGCTTCGTCTCCACGATCCAGCGCGCGGCGAGCAGCGCGCCGACGGCGAACCCCGCGCGGGACCGGGCGGCGTGAACCAGCAGGACCTGGTCGGCGGCCGAGTCGAAGCCTACGCGGTGCGTGCCCGGGATGTGACCCGCTCGGGTGCTCGCCACCGGCACGCTCGTGCCGCCCAACCCGCGGGACACGATCCCTTGCAGCGCGAGCGCCGTGCCTGAGGGCGCGTCGCGTTTCCGGGCGTGGTGTGCCTCCTCGATGAACGGATCGTAGCCCGCGACGCCGCGAAACAGCTCCGCGGCGCGCGCAACCACTCGATAGAACAAGTTCACCCCGATCGAGAAGTTGGCCCCGTAGACCAGCGCGCCCCCACCCCCCTCCACGATCTCGCGGATTCGGGCCTCGTCACGCTGCCAGCCGGTGGTGCCTTCGACCAGCGGGACCCCCGCCGCCACGCAGCCCTCTACGTGAGCGGCCACGGCCGCGGGTACCGAAAAATCGATCGCGATCGCGTGGCCGGGGAGGCGGCGGGCGGCATCACCGGCGTTCGCCGATGTCATGATGACGCCGATCTCATGGCCCGCGGCCCGGGCGGTCTCCTCGAGCACCCGCCCCATCACCCCGTGACCAAACAGCGCGACCTTCACCGCTCCGCCTCTCCTATCCTGGCTGCGAGCGCCCGGACCAAACGCACGTACGCCTCGGTACCGGCGGCGAGCTCCGCTTCCGAGAGCCGCTCGTGGTCGCTGTGCGCGTCCAGGATCGAGCCGGGCCCGAGCAGCAGCGGCCTACCCCAGTTCGTGAGATGCGGGATGTCGGTGGTGAAGCGGACGACGCAGGTCTCGAACCCGGGCACCGTGGCGAGCCGCACGGGGCTCACTGCAGTCAGGTACTCGATCCGTGCCCGGCCCCCGACGGCCTGCTCCAAGAGCCGCTGCACCGGCGCAGGGTCGGTCACGAGCCGGACCTGCAAGTCCGCCCGCGCCTCCCCCGCGACGACGTTGGGCCGCGTGCCGCCGGCGATCACCCCGATATTGACCGTCGTCTCGCCCAACAGAGGATCGGCGGGCCAGGCGCAGCGGCGCACATCCCCCAGGACGTCAAGCAGCGCGCTGATGGCGGAGCGCCCCTGCTCGGGGTAGGCCGAGTGCGCCGCGACGCCGTCGGTCCGCAGCGTCAGCCGAAGCGAGCCCTTCGAGCCACGCGCGAGCTTATTGTCGGTCGGCTCACCGTCGATCAGCCAGTGGCAGTGTCGCGCCAACGAGTGAGCATTGGCCGCCCGGGCGCCCAGACTCCCCATCTCCTCGTCCACCACGAACAGGAGCCCGATCTCGGTCATCCCTTCGGCGCGGAGCCGTTCCGCCGCGGCGATCTGCGCCGCGACGATCCCCTTCGCGTCGCAGGCGCCGCGTCCGTAGAGGACGCCGTCCGCGACCCGTGCGGGGATGTGCGGCGGCACGGTGTCGAGGTGGGTCGACAGCACGATCCGGGCCGGTTGGCCGGTGGTCGCCAGCACGTTGGGGCGCCCCGGCGCGGCATCAAACAGCTCCACGCGGTAGCCCAGGTGCGTGAGGTGGGACGCGACGCAGCGCACCACCCCGGCCTCTTCGCCTGAAACGGACGGGATGTCCACGAGACGACGCGCCAGGGCGACGGGGTCCGTCACGGAGCGCCCTCGAAGAATGCGTCGTGCAGCCGCCGCACCGCCTCGCGCACGCGAGCTTCCTCGACCACGAAGGTCAGGTTGACGCGCGACGCGCCCTGTGAAATCAGCGACACGTTGATGTCCTGCACGGTAGCGAAGATGCGCGCGGCGATGCCGGGCGTCGAGCGGAGCCCCTCGCCCACCACGCACACGATCGCCCGGTGCGGCTCCACGCTCACTTCCCCCAGCACCTGGAGCTCGCTCGTCATCGCGGGCAGCGACGTGGTGTCCTCCAGAGTGAGTGACACGCTCACTTCCGACGTCGTCACGACGTCCACGATGGTGCGATGACGGTCGAAAACCTCGAACAGGGCGTGCAGGAAGCCATAGGCCCCGAGCATGCGCGTGGACGCGACCTGCACCACTGTGACGCCCGTCTTGTGCGCGATCGCTTTGACGGCCCCGGGCCGGACGTCCACCTCCGCCGCGACCAGCGTGCCGGGGTCTTGCGGCGCCCGCGAGTTGCAGATGCGCACCGGGATTCCCCGATCCGTCGCGGGCTGGATCGTCTTGGGGTGCAGCACCTTCGCGCCGAAATACGCGAGCTCGGCCGCTTCCCGGTACGAAAGGCGCGGAATCGGGCGCGCCTCCGGCACCACCCGGGGGTCGGCGGTCAGCACGCCGCTCACGTCGGTCCAGATCTGGATCTCGTCGGCCCCGAGGGCGGCCCCGACGAGCGCCGCGGTGTAATCCGAGCCCCCGCGGCCGAGCGTCGTGGCTTTGCCGCGGTGGGTCGCGGCGATGTAGCCGCCGACCACGGCGACGAGCCCCTCGTCGAGCAGGGGAAGGAGCTGGCTTCTCGTGGACCGTTCAGTTTCTGGGAGCAGCGGCGTCGCACCGCCGTGCGTCTCATCGGTGACGATGCAGCAGCGCGCGTCCACGTACCGGGTGGCGAGGCCCGCGGCCTCGAGCGTCGCGGCGAGCAAGGGAGCGGCGAGCCGCTCACCATAGGACGCGATTTCGTCTCGCAGCGCCGCGCGCGCGTCCGTTGGACCGTCGAGTCGGTCGAGGAGAGCAGCGATGTCGTGGCGAGCGCGCTCCAGCTCTTCCCTGAATCGGGCGGCCGCGGGCGGGGGCAGGAGCCGTCGCGCGACGGCGTCGTGCCGATCGAGATGGGCGTCGAGCTCCTGGCGCGCGCCGGACAGCAGGGCGTCCGTCACGCCGGCGAGCGCGGACACCACGACGACCGGACGCGGTCCGCCCCGGGCGCGCACGATGGATGCGACGCGCTCGAACGCGGCGGCGTCCGCCACCGATGTACCGCCGAACTTCAAGATGCGCGGACGCTCCATTCCCATGCTCCCCCCCCTTGAAAACACGATCGGCCGCGACGTGCGGGCTTCGCGTCGCGGCCGATCTGTCCTTTGACTACGCCGGAGGGCTCGGGCCCTCCTATGGTGATCGTCTCCCGCGCGCGCGCGATGGCGTCGGCTTCTTGTGGGGCACGCGCTTCACGCAGGAGATCGTCGGCATAGTGGAAGCCGAAACCTACGCGGCGGCCTTCCCGGCGCAAGCAACCGGGGCGAAGATGAGACCGGCCTCACGCGCGGAATCATCCCCAGGCCGAGCACCTCGAACAGCAGCAGCGCCACGCCGAGCCGCGCCAGCACGTCGAGGATGTGGTCGGCGGCGGGGTCGGTTTGGCGGAGGTGACCAGAGGCCGGGTCGCTTCATGCGTAGCACAAACTGTGCATAATTGGCACGAGTCTAAGTACACTAAGAAGTATTAACCCGATTGGGCAGTAGCATAGTGTATCTCATTTTGTGCATTTTATGCACGAAATCGATGACAGTAGTGAACCGTTCCCACCCCTGACCGGGAGATCGTATGACGGGAGATGGCTTCAGACGCTCGGTTCGCCTGGGCCTGCTGATGATCCTGGCCTGCCCGCTCACCCTCGCGGCGCAAGGCGTCCCGGCTGCGCCGGCGGCGCTGTCGCCCGACTCGCTCGCGAAAATGGCGAACGCAGCCGCCGCAGCGAACACGGTGGCCATCAACTTCGTGTGGACCCTCGTCGCCGGGTTCCTCGTGATGTTCATGCAGGCCGGCTTCGCGATGGTCGAGACCGGCTTCACGCGCGCGAAGAACGCCACCCACACGTTCGCCATGAACTTCATGGTGTACGGCATCGGCATGCTCGCCTACTGGGCGATCGGGTTCGCCCTGCAGGCCGGCGGCCTCGGTCCCCTGACGACCCTCGGCGGGTTCGACAAGCTGAACCAGGAGTTCGCGCTCAACCTCGGAGGGAAGCCGTGGGGGCTATTCGGCCACACGGGGTTCTTTCTGTCCGGCGTAGCCTACGCCGCTCCGGTATTCACGTACTTCCTGTTCCAGATGGTATTCATGGACACCGCGGCCACGATTCCCACGGGTGCCATGGCCGAGCGGTGGAAGTTCTCCGCGTTTGCCGTGTTCAGTGTGTTCGTCGGCGCGATCATCTACCCCCTGTTCGCGAACTGGACCTGGGGTGGCGGTTGGCTGTCGCAACTGGGCGTGAACCTTGGTCTGGGGCACGGGCATGTGGATTTCGCGGGCTCCTCGGTGGTCCACATGACGGGGGGTGTGATCGCGCTCGTCGGAGCCTTCCTCATCGGTCCGCGGCGCGGCAAGTACACCGCGGACGGGACGCCGACCGCGATCCCGGGCCACAACATTCCCATGGCTCTCGTGGGCACGTTCATCCTGTGCTTCGGGTGGTTCGGCTTCAACCCTGGCTCGACGCTGGCCGGGTCGGATCTCCGCATCGGTGTGATCGCGACCAACACCATGCTGGCTGGGGCGGCGGGGAGCGTCACCGCGATGCTGTACATCTGGCGGAAGTACGGGAAGCCCGATCCATCCATGATGGCGAACGGTGCGCTGGCCGGCCTCGTCGCGATCACGGCGCCGTGCGCCTTTGTCACGGCTCCGTCCGCCGTGCTGATCGGCGGCGTGGCGGGCGTCTTGGTATGCGCGTCGGTGTTCTTCGTCGAACGTTCGCTCAAGATCGACGATCCCGTGGGGGCGATCTCCGTACATGGAGCGTGTGGGCTGTGGGGCATCCTGTCGCTCGGCCTGCTCGCCGACGGGACCTACGGGGATGGGTGGAACGGCGTCAACGGCGCCGTGCGGGGGCTGCTCTACGGCGACGCGAGCCAGTTCGTCGCTCAGGTAGTCGGTGGTCTGACAAACGTCGTGGCCGTCGGGGCGATGGCGTACGTCGCCTACAAGGTCACCGCGCTGGTGGTCGGCGGGCACCGCGTCTCGGCCGAGGTCGAAGAGCTGGGTCTCGATCTGCCCGAGATGGGCGCGCTCGCATACCCCGACACGCCCGAGGTCGCCTCGGCGGTCATCCTCAGCGAGACCGCGGCCGTCTCTGCAGGCGGGCTGGGACAGCTGGAGCCTGAACCGGAAGCCGTCTGAGACACCTCACCCCCTTCCCCCTCTCCGCGTTGCGGAGAGGGGGATTGAGGGGCGTGAGGTCACACTTTGGAGGACTGATTGATGAAACTCATCACCACCATCGTCCGTCCCGAGCGGCTGCCGCAAGTCAAGGCGGCGCTGTTCCGGGCCGGCGTCACCGGCATCACGATCAGCCGTGTGAGCGGCCATGGCGGAGAGCGGGAGCTTCAGGAGCACTATCGCGGCGGCACCGTGGTCCTCGAGTTCCGCGAGAAAGTCCGGCTCGAGATGGCGGTCTCGGAGCCGTTCGTGGAACCAACCATCAAGGCGATCCTGTCGTCGGCCCGCACCGGGGCAGTCGGCGACGGCAAGATCTTCGTCCAGCCGCTCGAGCGGGTCATCCGGATCCGAACCGGCGAGGTGGACACCGCCGCGGTCACGGCTGTGACGGCCGACGCGGTACAGCGCCAGGCGCTGAAGGAGGCCGGCGTATGAGGGCCGCCCTCTTCAGCCTTTGGCTCCTTGCGCCGGCCGCGCTGGTCGCGCAGAGCGCGACGCCCCCAGCGCCCGCGCCGGCCGACACCACCGCCAAGAAGCCGGACCCGCCGCCGGCGTCCCCGCCTCCGGTGAACCACCTGGAGACGACGCTCGCCGGATTCAAGCTGACCGGCTTCGCCGAAGGCTCGTATGCGTATTCCGGCCGGAGCATTGGAGACACGACCATCGTGGGGCGGTTGTACGACCGCGTGCAGAACCGCTTCATGCTCAGTGCACTCGCGGTCGTGCTCGACAAGCCGTACGACCCGGCGACGTTCAGCGCGGGGTTTCACACCGAGCTGTTGCTGGGCCAGGATGCCACGGTGATCAGGTCCAACGGGTTCAACCTGGGTACCGAGGCGGACCTCCCCCACCTCTATGTCACCTTGAACGTCCCCACGGCGAGCGGGAACGGGCTCCAAATCAAGGTGGGCCGTGTCCCTACGCTCATGGGACTCGAGGTGATCGAGACGTACGCCAACCCCAACTGGTCGGAGGGGAACCAGTTCATCTACGTGGAGAACTTCACCGGCACCGGTGTGAGCGTGGAGACCAAGTTCAACAACTACGTGGACGCTCAGTTCCGGGTGATCAACGGATGGGACCAGGTCGCGGACAACAACACCCACAGGTCGCTGATGGGTCGGGTGGGCCTCTACCCCAATGCGCTCACCTCGCTCGGTATCGTCGGATACTGGGGTCCCGAGGAGGCCGGCGACAATACGGCCAACCGCTACGGCGTGGACGCGCTCGTATGGCGGAAGCTCGGCCGCGTGAGCCTGTGGGTGCAGGGCGACTACGGCAAAGAGCAGCAGAACGCCGCGCTGGCCGATCCGACGCAGGACGCGCAGTGGTGGGCTCTGGGGGGGTGGATTACCTACGACGCCAGCTCGTCGCTCGGCCTGGCGTTGCGCGGCGACTATCTGAACGACGAGAATGGCGCCCGCACGAGCCTGTTCTATGGCTTCCCCCTGAACACCGGGCAGAAGCTCGGCAGCGCCACGGCGACGCTGAACATCCGGAGCTGGCCGAACGCCGTCGTCCGGCCCGAGGTCCGTTACGACCGGTCGACGTTGGCCGTCTTCGACGGCAAGAGGGACCAGGTCACGGTCGCGCTCGGCCTGGCCTATCTGTACTGAACGAACGGTTTACGACGATGACCACACTGTTCTTGACGGGAAGACTGCTGCTGGAGATCGCGAGCGTCGGCTTCGGCGTGACGCTGGGCTTCGCGGTGAAGCATTGGCTGGAGCGGGGCGAACGGCCCGAGGGCTCGAGTTGACGCCCGGCCGACGTGCGGTTAGCGTCCCTGGCGTGGGACTCAGCCTAGCCTGCCCGGTTTTCGGCACCGCCATTCCCCGCGCCATTCGCATCGCGCGGTCGCCGCGCGTTGGAGCGGGAGGCAGCGGGCTGGGACGCAGCTAGTCATCGATTAACCAGCGGATCCGGCGTCAGCGCGCGGCCTCTCGACTCCCGAGAGGCCGCGCGCTGTTTCGCATCCAGGGTTCGGAGCGAGGCGTCATGCACATCCTGCTCTACGACACCACTTTGCGCGACGGCACACAGCGCGCGGGTCTCTCCCTGTCCCTCGAGGACAAGCTCAAGATCGCGCACCGGCTCGACGCGCTCGGGATCCACTACATCGAAGGCGGCTGGCCGGGATCGAATCCCAAGGATGCCGAGTTCTTCCGGCGGATCGCGGAGACCGGCTTGCAGGACGCCAAGGTCGCGGCCTTTGGGAGCACGCGCCGCGCGGGGGTGCGCTGCGCGGACGACCCGAGCCTCGAGGCCTTGGCGGCGGCGCAAACGCCGGTTGTGACCCTGGTGGGCAAGAGCTCCGTCCTCCACGTCGAGCACGTGCTCGGAACCACGCGCGACGAGAACCTGCGCATGATCGCCGAGAGCGTGGCCTACTTCAGGCGGCTGGGCAAGGAAGTGGTGTACGACGCCGAGCACTTCTTCGACGGCTACGCGGCGGATCCGGAGTACGCCCTCGCGACGGTCGCCGCGGCGGCCGAGGCCGGTGCCGATTGCGTCGTACTGTGCGATACGAACGGCGGCTCGCTGCCGGGAGCCGTGGAGGAAGGCGTCCGCGCCGTGCGAGCCCGCGTGCGGTCGCCGGTCGGCATCCACACGCACAACGACGGCGGCCTCGCGCTCGCCAACGCGCTCGCGGCGGTGAGCGCCGGCTGTGTGCACGTCCAGGGCACGATCAACGGCTACGGCGAGCGCTGCGGGAACATGGACCTGGTGCCGTTGATCGCCACGCTCCAGCTCAAGCTGGGCTGGCCCGTGGTCCCGGCCGCGCAGCTGGGCCAGCTCACCGAGGTGGCGCACGCCGTGGCCGCCCTGGCCAACCTGAATCTCGACCCGCACGCCCCGTACGTCGGGCGGCACGCGTTCACCCACAAGGCCGGCCTCCATGCGGCCGCCGTCGCCAAGCTGCCCGAGAGCTATCAGCACGTCGAGCCCTCGCTGGTCGGCAACGAGATGCGCGTGGTGGTGAGCGAGCTGGCGGGACGAGGCAACGTGCGGCTGCGGGCCAGAGCGCTCGGGCTCGACGTCGGTGACTGCGAGCGGGAGGTGTTGCAACGGCTCAAGCAGCTGGAAAGTCGGGGCTACCAGTTCGAGGCGGCTGAGGGCTCGTTCGAGATGCTGGTGCGGCGCGCCGCTCCCGGCTACGTGCCCCCGTTCGAAACCGTCGGCTTCTGGGTGATCAGCGAAAAGCGCGGCGAGCGGACGACGGCGCAGGCCCGCGTGGACCTCCGGGTGGCCGGCGCGACCTGGCATGGGGTCGCCGACGGCCAGGGGCCGGTCAACGCGCTCGACCGCGCCGCGCGGCAGGCGTTGCGCCACGAGTATCCGGAGCTGGCCGACCTCCGACTCGTGGATTACAAGGTCCGCATCGTGGACGAGCATCTCGGGACGGCCGCCAAGCCACGCGTGCTCGTCGAATCGGCCCAGGCCGGCGAGCGCTGGACCACGGTGGGCTGCTCGGAGAACATCATCGAGGCGAGCTGGCAGGCGTTGAGCGACGCGCTGGAGCTGGCGCTGCTGCGCCGCCGCGCCGCGCATCCGCCGGCGACGCCCGGCTAGTGCCGTTCCAACCTGTTCCCCCAAGTGAGGTGCACCGCGTGCACTACACGTACGTGTTGTTTAGCGAAGCCGACCGAAAGCTCTATGTCGGCGCGACCTGGCTGCCATTCGGGACAACAAGTTGGAACGGCACTAGGTCACACCGCGGCGGGCGCCACCTCGGCTGGCGTTGCGACGGGTGCCGGCGCCGCGTGGGGCACGACCTTGCGGAACAGCGGCAGGTAGCGGTGCCAGGCCGCGACGAGCTGCTGCGCCCGCGGGCTCAGCGTGCGCGCGATGTGCTCCTCTACGAGGGTGAGCAGCTGCCGTTCATCTGCTGCTTCGAGAGGGCGAATCGCGACCATCTCGCCGTTCACGCGGGTGCTGAGGTTCTCCGCCTCGTCGAGCACGTAGGCCACGCCGTTCGACATTCCTGCGGCGAAGTTGCGCCCCACGGTTCCCAGGACGATCACCACGCCCGCCGTCATGTACTCGCAGCAGTGCGCTCCGGCGCCCTCGACGACCGCGATCGCACCGGAGTTGCGGACGGCGAAGCGGTCGCCCGCACGGCCCGCCGCGAACAGCTTCCCCGCGGTCGCGCCGTACAGCGCCGTGTTCCCGAGGAGGACATGCTGGCCGGCGTCGCACGCGGCCTCTCGGAACGGCCGGATCACGATCTCGCCACCGGTGAGGCCCTTGCCGACGTAGTCGTTCGCTTCGCCCTCGAGCTCGAGGTGCATCCCGGGGAGGGCGAACGCGCCGAAGCTCTGCCCGGCGCTGCCGCGGAAGCGGAGGCGGATTCGACCCGCCGGTAGCCCCGGGTTCCCGTGGCGCTGCGCGATGCGTCCGGCGATCCGCGCGCCGAGCGTCAGGTGGCCGTTCCCGACCTCGTAGGCCCCGGAGAACGGCCGGCCGCTCTCGAGACAGGGCTCGAGCGCGGCGAGGATCTCATCGTCCAGCGACTCGACCCCCGGCCGGTCGTTGCGGTCCACGGTGCGGCGCCGTGGCGCCTCGCGCCCCCCGAGGGGGTCGGCCAGTACGGCCGACAGGTCGAGCATCTGGGCCCGCGGTACTTCCGGGCGGTCCACCCGCTCGAGCAGGTCGACGCGGCCGATGACCTCGTCGAGCGAGCGGTGTCCCAGCTCGGCCAGGATCCGGCGGACGTCCTCGGCGATCCACGTGAAGTAGGCGACCACCTGCTCCGGCGTGCCGCGGAACTTGGCACGCAGTTCCGGCCGCTGGGTCGCGATCCCGGTCGGGCAGGAGTTGAGGTGGCACTGCCGCGCCATGTCGCAGCCCATCGCCACGAGCGCGGCCGTCCCGAAGCCGTACGCTTCCGCGCCGAGCAGCGCGGCGATTACGACGTCCCGCGCCGTCCGCAGCCCGCCGTCAACCCGCACCTCGATCCGGTGGCGCAGACCGTTCTCGATGAGGATCGCTTGGGTCTCCGCGAGCCCGAGCTCCCACGGGGAGCCCGCGTGCTTGATGGACGAGAGCGGCGAAGCGCCCGTGCCGCCGTTGTGCCCGGAGACGAGCACGTAGTCGGCATACGCCTTGGCGACGCCTGCGGCGACCCGCCCCACCCCAGCCTCCGCGACGAGCTTGACGCCCACCCGGGCGCGGGGGTTCACCTGCTTCAGGTCGTGGATGAGCTGCGCCAAATCCTCGATCGAATAGATGTCGTGGTGCGGCGGCGGCGAGATCAGCGGCACACCGGGCACCGAGTGCCGCAACCGCGCAATCAACGTCGTGACCTTGTGACCGGGGAGCTGGCCGCCTTCGCCCGGCTTCGACCCCTGGGCGATCTTGATCTCGAGCTCATCCGCCCGCATCAGATACTGCGTCGTCACCCCGAACCGCGCCGAGGCCACCTGCTTGATGCGGTTGTCCGCACGATCGCCACCCGGAAGCGGCGCGTACGTATCCGGGTCCTCACCGCCCTCGCCTGAGTTCGACCGCGCGCCCATGCGGTTCATCCCGATGGCGAGGGTGCGGTGCGCCTCGGGAGACAGCGCGCCGAGCGACATCGCGGTCGAGACGAAGCGGCGGCGTCGCCTCCGCGGCCTCCACCTCGTCGAGCGGGATCGGCGTTTGCGGGCGGAACGCGAGCAGGTCGCGCGGGCTCGCCGGCGTGCGGGCGGCCACGCGCGAGCGAAACGCCTCGTGCGCCTCGGGCGTGCCGGCGGCCACGGCGTGTTGCATCGCCCGCACGAGGGGCGGTGACCAGCCGTGGTCCTCCCCATCGCGGCGGTACCGCACGCGCCCGTGGTCCGGCAGCGCGGGCTCGGGCAGCGCGCTCTCGGGGTACGCGGCGCGCTGCCGCGCCAGCACGTCTTCCGCGATCTCCGCGAACCCGATCCCGCCGATCGTCGATACGGTGCCGGTGAAACACCGGTCGATCACCTCGGCGCCGAGCCCGAGGGCCTCGAAGATCTGGGCGCCGCAGTACGACGGCAGCGTCGAGATACCCATCTTCGAGAGGATCTTCAGGAGTCCCTTCTCGGCCGCGCTGCGGAAGTTGGCGGTCGCGTTCTCGTCGGCCAGCTGCGCCCGCACGGACGCGAGCGCGAGCCACGGGTGCACCGCCTCCGCGCCGAAGCCGACCAACGCGGCGAAATGATGCACGTCCCAGGCATCTCCGGCCTCGGCCACGAGGCCGAGCCGCGTGCGCAGGCCCTTCCGCAGGAGGTGCTGGTGCACGGCCCCGACCGCGAGGAGCATGGGCAGCGGCGCGCGCTCGCCGTCGGCGGCGCGGTCGCTCAGCACCACGATCCGCGCTCCCTGGCGCACGGCGCGCCCGGCCGAGCGGCACAACACGTCGAGTCCGGCGCGCAGCGCCTCCGGGCCGCCCGTGGCGCTCCACGTCGCATCGAGCGTGACCGCCTGTGCGCCGGCGACGGCGCGGAGCGCCGCCATCTCCTCCTCCATGAGGACGGGATGCTCGTTCCGCACCAGCCGCAGCCCGTCGGGCCGGTCCACGAGCAGCGAGCCGCGGCGCCCGAGGTGCATCCGCAGCGACATCACGAGCGTCTCGCGCAGCGGGTCGATCGGCGGGTTCGTCACCTGGGCGAACCGCTGCCGGAGATACGCGTACAGGCTGGGCGGAACGCGCGCGAGCGGGGGTATGGGCGTGTCGTCGCCCATGCTCCACACCGCGTCCTGGCCCGCGCCGCCCATCGGCTCGAGCACGTAGCGGAGATCCTCGAAGCTCCAGCCGAACGCGAGCTGCCGGGCGAGACGCGCCGGCTCCGCGAGGGGCGGCGCCGCGGGCGCGGCGGCGGTCGGCCGCAGCGGATGGATGCTGCGGGCCGCCCAGCGCCCGTAGGGGCGCCGCCGCGCCACCTCCCGCTTCGCCTCGAGGTTGTGGAGGATCGCCTTGCGGCGGGTGTCGACCACGAGCAGCTCGCCCGGGCCGAGCCGGCCGCTCTCGACCACGTCCGCGGGGTCGAGGTCCACCAGCCCCGTCTCGGAGCCCGCGACCACGAGCCCGTCCCGGGTGACCTTGTAGCGGCAGGGGCGGAGGCCGTTGCGGTCGAGGGCGGAGCCCACGAGCACGCCGTCCGAGAACGCGAGCGCCGCCGGGCCGTCCCACGGCTCCAGCAGGCACTCGTGGAACTCGTAAAAGCCGCGCAGCGCGGCCTCCATCTCGACCGCCCCTTCGTGCGCTTCCGGAACGAGCATCATGAGCGCGTGCACCGGGTCACGGCCCGACCGCACGAGCAACTCCAGGGCGTCGTCGAGGCTCGCGGAGTCGCTGCCGTCGGCCCAGATCACCGGCTTCAGGCGGTCCACGCGCTCGCCCCAGACGGGGGAGGCGATGGTCGGCTCGCGCGCGCGCATCGCGTTCCGGTTCCCCCACAGCGTGTTGATCTCACCGTTGTGGGCGAGCAGGCGGAACGGCTGTGCCAGCGCCCAGCTGGGGCTCGTGTTGGTCGAGTAGCGCTGGTGAAAGACCGCCAGCGCGGTGTCGTAGTCGGGCGACCGCAGATCGGGGAAGAACGCCGGGAGCTGAGTGCCCGTGAGCAGCGCCTTGTAGACGAGCGTGCGGCAGGACAACGAGCACACGAAGACCGACTCCAGCCCGGGGCCGGCAGCGGCGACGCGGCGCTCGATGGTGCGGCGCGCGAGGTAGAGCGCCCGCTCCCAGCCGTCCGCGTCGCCTCGGCCCCCGTCGGCGGGTGCCGCGATGAGCGCGTGCCGGATCGTGGGGCAGGTGGCGCGCGCCCCCGCGCCCAGCACGTCGAGGTCGACCGGCACGTCGCGCCACGCCAGCACCGGGAGGCCCTCACCGCTCAGGACCTGCTCCACGATCGCGGTGGCGCGGTTCAGGTCGGCGCGGTCGCGCGGCAGGAAGAAGGCGCCGACGGCGAACGGCTCGGCGGGGTCGCGGCCGAACAGACGCGCCGGGATCTGTGTGAGGACGCCGGCGCCGTCGCCCGAGTTGTCGGTGGCCGCCGCGCCGCGGTGGGCCACGCGACCGAGCGCCTGCAGCGCGAGCCGCATCACCTCGCTGGAGCGCTCCCCCGAGGCCCGTGCCACGAACCCCACGCCACACGCGTCGTACTCCCGCCAGGGGTCGAGCCCCGGGGCGCGGGCATGCACCCACCGCGATCGGCCGTCGTGCGCCATCGCCGCTCCTTCGTGGTTCGGCCAAAAAGAAGGCCCGCTCGGTAGGGAGCGGGCCGGGGTGTCGCTGAGTCGTCTACACGCCTACGCCGCCCGCCCGCTCCCGTCAGAGGGAGTCACCGGATTCGGAATCGCGACGGCCAGCGGCGTGCGGTTGTTCATCGGTTCGAGGCCACCCAATCGTATTAACCCGAAGGTATTAATTATTCATGTCCCAGCATAAATATACCGCCCTGTTCGAGCCCGTCAAGGGGTGGGCGTCACGAGGCGCTGCAGCTCGGCGAACGGGACCAGCAGCTCGGCCATCGCCGTGTAGCTCCCGCGCTCGCGCAACTCCTCGAGCACGCGGCGCACGAGGCCCAGCGCCGCCTGGGTCACGCGCGGGCCGAGGCTCGCCCGGCGGACGCCGAGGCGTGCGAGCTCGCCCAGCTGCGGGGCGGGGGGCCCGGCGATCACGTTGAGCGGGCCGGTGAGCTCGCGGGCGAGCCGCCCGATCGTCTCCGCGTCGCTCACGTGGGGGACGAACAGGGCGTCGGCCCCGGCGGCGCGATAGGCATTCCCGCGCCGCACCGCCTCCGCGAACCGCTGCGCCGGCGTCCACTCCTTGACTTCGAAGGCGTCCGTCCGCGCGTTGACGACGATCGGGACGCCTGCGGCCGCCCCTGCCTCGCGCGCGGCGCGGATCCGCTCCACGTGCAGGGCCACGTCCACGAGTGTGCCCTCTGTCGCGCCGTCCTCGAGGTTCAAGCCGATCGCCCCCGCGGCGATCACCTCGCGAGCGGTGGCGGCCGCAGCCTCGGGGGTGGCGCCGTAGCCCGCCTCCATGTCGGCGGTGACCGGTACACGGACGGCGGCGGCGATGCGGCGGACCATGGCGAGCATCTCGGCGCGGCTGATGCGCTCGCCGTCGGGGTAGCCGTGCGCCCACGCGATGCCGGCGCTCGTGGTCGCGACGGCGGGGAAGCCCGCCACCTCCACGAGGCGGGCGGTCGCCACGTCCCAGGCGTTGGGCAGCACGAGGAGGGCGGGGCCGTGGTGGAGCTGCCGGAACGCCTCCGCTTGCGCGCGTTGACTCGTCGGTTTCATCGCCCCTCCGAATTGATGCAGGGAAGATTGTCACGTGTCGCGAACACATGTGAGGCCTCTCACACCTCATGGGGATCACTGAGCCTTCCACGGTGGCCATCGGCGGGTAAGTTTGGGACACCCAAAACCTACCTGCCGGTGGTCATCATGCTTTCCGCCTCCGTTCGTCGCTTCAGTACCGTCTGCGCGGTCGTCCTGCTCGCCGGGCCGCTGGCCGCTCAGGGCGTGCAGGCCCCGTTGCTCACCGTTCACACGATCTGGGGCGCGGCCGAGTTCGCGAGCGACCTCGTAGACGTCGCATGGATGAAGGACGGGAAATCGTACACGACGCTCGACGACCACGCGTCCGGCAACGCGGACCTGTACCGCGTGGACGCGGTCACGGGGAAGAAGGACCTCCTCGTCCGCGGCGCGGAGCTGGTGCCGCCGGGCGCCCGGCAGCCGGTCCACATCGAGGAGTACAGCTTCTCCGCCGACGGCTCCAAGCTCCTCATCTTCACCAACTCGGCGCGCGTGTGGCGCCTCAACAGCAAGGGCACGTTCTTCGTCTGGGACCTCGCCGCGAAGCGGCTCGCGCCGGTGAGCGAGAAGCCCGGCTATCAGATGTTCGCCAAGTTCTCCCCCGACGGGCGGTCGGTCGGCTTCGTCCGTGACAACAACATCTACGTGACCGATCTGGCGACCGGCGCGGAGACCGCGCTCACGAGCGACGGCGGCGAGAACGTCATCAACGGCACCTCCGACTGGGTGTACGAGGAGGAGCTCGACCTGCGCGACGCGTTCCGCTGGAGCCCGGACGGCAAGCGCATCGCGTTCTGGCGGCTCGACCAGTCGGCCATCCGGCCGTTCTACCTGGTCAACCAGGACTCGCTCTACCCGCAGCTCGTCCCCGTGCACTACCCCAAGGCGGGGACACCCAACTCGGAGGTGAAGATCGGCGTCGTCGAGGTCGCCACCCGGCGGACCGTGTGGGTGGACCTCGGGGCCGATCGGGACATTTACGTCGCCGCGATGGACTTCGCGGCGTCGCCGACCGAGATCTGGCTCACCCGTCTGAATCGCCACCAGAGCCGGCTCGACCTGGTCCTGGCGGACGCCGCGACCGGCGCGTCGCGCGTCATCATGAGCGACAGCGACTCGGCCTGGGTGGATGCGCACGAGCCACGGTGGATCAACGGGGGCCGGCAGTTCCTGTTCCTGTCCGAGCGCGACGGCTTCGCCCAGGCGTACTTGTTCAACCGCGAGGGCACGCTTGTCCGGCGGGTGACGCCCGGCGGCTGGGACGTGCTCGAGCTGTACGGCGTGGATGAGAAGGCGAAAGTGCTCTACTTCACGGGCGCGATCGACGGCCCGCTCGGCC
>WNGD01001812.1_pt1 | contig 28441 bp, 23 predicted proteins | sample 5400671 | NCBI WGS metagenome assembly WNGD01 (sample SAMN13153369, study PRJNA577476) | soil metagenome | isolation source: 40 cm soil or saprolite under grassland replicate 2 | place: USA:California | collected 2016-06-15
GGGAAATACGTGCCCGCAGCGCCGATCACGAACCCGGGGTTGACCTCGTGCTGCAAGTCGAGCGTGTCGTACTGTCCCGGGTTCGGGCCGATGGGCGTCTGCACCAGGAACGGCTGGTCGTTGAGCGTCCACAGGTGGCGGCCGGTGCGATACCCGCCGAACATCGACAGGTAGAGGTGCGGCGCGCTGGGCGTTTGGGCAGGGAGGGGAGCCGGGGCCAGCGCAACGGCGGCGATCATCACGCACACAAAGGGACGCATCACGCCTCGAGCAGTTGGTGGTCCACCATCAGGCAGCGATCCATGATGAACGGGATGCCCGCTGCGGTGGCGCGCGCCGCCGCCGCCTCGTCCACCACGCCGACTTGCAGCCAGATCAGGCGTGGCTTGAGCGCAATCGCCTCGTCCACGATCGGACCCGCGAACTCGCTGCGCCGAAACACGTCCACCACGTCGATCGGGCCCGCCGCCGCCGCCGCGGTGAGTGACGGGTAGCTCCGCTCGCCCAGCACGACGTCGTGCTCGGGGTTCACCGGGACGACGCGGTAGCCGGCCTGCTGGAGGTACAGCGCCACCTGATGGCTCGCCCGCCAGGGCTTGGGCGACAGGCCCACGACCGCGATCGTCTTTGCTTCCTGCAGGAGGGCGCGGAGCGCCTCCGGCGTCATGCGTCCGGCCGATGGATGTGCGGCGTGCCGCTCACCGCCCGCCCGACCAGCACCATGCCGGCGCGCTGGGCGACGGTGAGCGCGAGAGTGGACGGCACGCTCGGCGTCGCGACGTACGCGAGGCCGGCGCGGGCCGCCTTGTGTGCCAGCTCGGCCGAGATCCGCCCCGTGACGAGCAGCCCCCGGCCGGCGATCGGCTGCCGCGCGATTACGGCGGCGCCGATCACCTTGTCCACGGCATTGTGCCGCCCGATGTCTTCGGCGTGAAACTGCAACGTCGCGTCGTCGGTGAGAGCGGCGGCGTGGATCCCGCCGGTCTCGTTGTAGCGAGCGCCGCGGGCGAACAACTCCTTGAAGAGCGCCCGCAGCGTCTCCGGGTTGGGCGGCTCGCGCCGGGCGGGAGCGTGCCGCACCGCGGGCGGATCGGCCAGGAAGGTGGAGACCGCGCCGCACCCCGACGCCAGCACCCGGCGGCGCTGATCGCCCTGCACCAGCGTCACCCGCTCCGGCTTCACCTCCGCCCAGAAGCCGAGGTCGGTAGCACAGGGGCGGAGCTTGACGAGGTCGTCGAGGGTCTCGATGTAACCCTCGCCGTGCAGCCACCCCGTCGCCAGCTCTTCCAGCTGGTCGGGCGTACACATCCACGTCACCGCCGGCTCGCCGTTCACTTCGAGCCACACAGGCCACTCCTCGACCACGGCCGAGTCGGCGAGCATGCGGCCCCGGCGGGAGCCAGTGGCGTGGGGCGGCGCTGACTCCGGGTGCGAGCCCGGGGTTGGTGGGTCACGGTTCACCGAAGACCCCGGGCTTGCGCCCGGGGTTAATGGGTCACGGTTCACCGAAGACCCCGGGCTTGCGCCCGGGGTTAATGGGTCACGGTTCACCGAAGATCCCGGGCTTGCGCCCGGGGTTAGTGGGTCACGGTTCACCGAAGTATTCCGAATAGATGTGCGGGCCCTCCTGGATTCGCACCGTGTGCAATTTCACGCCCGCGGGCAGTCGCGGGGCGAGTCGTTCCCAGACGTACACGGCCAGGGCCTCACCGGTGGCGAGACGGCGGCCGTCCGCGAACTCGGGCAACGCGTCGTTGATGCTGCGCCCGTCGAGGCGGCCGGTCACTTCCTCGACGAGCAGGGCGTCGAGCGCCGCCAGGCTCATCACTCCGCCCGCCTCCGCCTCCAGCCGCCCCTGCACGGTGACCCGGCACTGGTAGCGGTGGCCGTGATCCACGGCCGCCTTGCCGAACTCGGCTCGGTTTTGCTGGTCCGTCCAGTCGGCGCGCCGGATACGGTGCGTAGCGGTAAACTCAACGATACGCGTAAGATAGCTGATCGGCATGGCTAGAACACCCGCACCGCATTGGCCTTGAACGCGAGCACCACGGGGCCCCCGGGCGTGAGCTGGAGGTCGTGGGCGGCCTCCTCTGTCACCACCGCGACGAGCTCCACCCCCACGTCCGCGGTCACATGCACGGCTCCCGGGCGCTGCCGGGCGAGCCGCGTGACGTGCCCCCGGAACACGTTCCGCGCCGAGGACGCGAGCGGCTCCCGGCTCACCAGGATGTCGGTCGGCGGTACCGCGAGGATTGCGGGCCCCGTCTTGTCGGTCATCGCCGCGATCTCGATCGTGCCGACGCGGACGTGCTTCAGGTCCCCCGAGCCGGTATTCGGTAGCTCGACGCGGAACAGATTCTCAGGGGTCACGGGCGAGAGTTTCCCCTCGGCGAGGGCGCGCACATCGTCCGCCCAGCGGTAGGCGTCCTCGAGCTGGTGGGATGCCAGGCAGATCGCGAGCGGCCGGCGACGACGCTCCTCGCGCAGTGCGGCGTACAGCGTTTGCGCGGCCGCGCGGTCGGCCGAGCTGACCGGCTCGTCGAGCAGCAGTACCTGCGGCTCGACGGCGAGCGCGCGGGCCACCGCGACCCGTTGTACCTCGCCTTCCGACAGCTCGTGGCGGCGGCGCTGCAGCAGCGGCGTCACGCCGAGCCGCGCCGCGACGTTCTCAATCGCCCTGTTCACTTCTGTGCGTCTCACACCCCTTACCCGTAGCCCGTATCCCAGATTATCACGCACCGTTCCCTGCAACAGAATCGGCCGCTGCTCCACCAGCGTGACGCACCGGCGCGCGGCCGCGTCAGGTCGGACGCGCGGGCCGGAGACGGTCTCGCCGTCGAGCCGCACCTCTCCCTCGGTCGGTCGCTCGAGCAGGGCGAGGAGCCGTAGCAAGGTGCTCTTGCCCGAGCCGTTGGGTCCCACCATCGCGATGAGCGCTCCCGGCGGGATCGCGAACCGCTCCAGGTCCAGGACGACGCGCGCCGCATAGCGGTGGCGTACGCCTACGAGCTCAAGCATGGCCTTTACCCTGAAGCACCTGGAGAGCGATGTTGACGAGCAGCGCGAGCACCAGCAGGATGACGCCGAGCGCCAGTGCCAGCCCAAAGTCGCCCTGGCCGGTATAGAGCGCGATGGCCGTGGTCAACGTCCGGGTCGAGCCGCGGATGTTCCCGCCCACGATCATGGCGGAGCCGATCTCCGCGATGACGTGACCGAAGGCGGCGGTGATCACTGCCGCTAGAGCGAAGCGCGCCTCGCGCGCGACCGCCCACGCCGTGCGCCACGCCGAAGCGCCCAGCGTCTGCGCGGTGCGGCGGATCCGCGGGTCCACTCCTTGAACCGCCGCTGCGGACAGCGCCGCGGCGATTGGGAGCGCGATGCACACGTCGCCCAGCGCAATCGCCTGCCACGTGTACAACCAGCCCAACCCCCCCAGCGGGCCGCGCCGGGACAGGAGGCCGAACAGCAGCAAGCCGGTGACGACGGTGGGGAAGGCGAGCGCCGTGTTGACGAGCGTGAACGCCGCGCGGCGTCCCCAGAACGGACGGGTCGCCAGGAAGAAGCCGAGCGGCAGGCCGATGGCGCACGCGATCAGGGTGGCCGTGACGGCGACCTTCAAGGTGAGGAGGACGACGCCGTTCACCTCGGAGTCTCCCCCGATCAGGAGGGCGAAGGCGCGCCGCAGTCCCTCCCCTAGAAAGTCCACCCCAGGCCGATCGTGATCCAGGGATGGGCCGTCCACTCGGTGAGGGGGGCGACGAGCGACAGCACCCGGCTGCCGTCGATGGTGGACGGCTGCTTGTAGCTGAGGGGGTACTTGAGCCGCCACAGCACCAGCCGGAAATCGGTCCGTACCGACAGGCGCCGCGCGGGATACCAGCGCAGCCCCGCTTCCGGCGCCACGGTGAGCTTCGTGCCGAAGTCGTAGCCGCTCGGATCGGGCGGTGAGCCGCCGCCCATCGCCACACCGATCGCGCCGCCCACGTACGGCGCGAAGCCGTGCCAGGTCTTGCGGCCGGTGAGGGCGAGCTGCAGCGCCACGTCCGCGAGCACCACGTCGGTATCGAAGGGGCCGGTGCGGCGCGACAGCGAGTCCTTGGCCGGATCCACGACGAAGCGCGTCGTCTGCGCGTAGGCGATGCCGAGCGAGGCGCCCAGCGCGTTGCCGAAGGCCACCTCGTAGCGCAGCCCGCCGGTCTTCCCATCCGAGATCCCGACTCCCGGCCCGCCGCGTGAGCCACCCAGATAACCGAAGGTGATCACGCCAACTCCGCCCCGGCGGATGTCGTGGTAGGGGGATTGACTCGGTTCGTGGCCCACCTGAGCGGATAGGCGGATAGGCGGATAGGCGGATAGCAGCGACGTGATGGTGACCGCGCACCGCAGGAACCATCTGCCTATCCGCCTATCCGTCTGTCCGTCCATCAGTCGCTCTCCCTCAGGTCCCGCCCCGTCATCTCGGGCGGCGGTTCGATTCCCAGCAGCCGCAGCACCGTGGGTCCGACGTCGCGCAGGGCGCCGCCGTGGCGGAGTAGGGTGGTGGCGTCGTCCCCGACAATAAGGAAAGGGACCGGGTTCGTGGTGTGGGCGGTGTGCGGGCCGTCGGTAGTAGGGTCGATCATCAGCTCACAGTTGCCGTGGTCAGCCGTAATGAGCAGCGTAGCACCCGCCTGCTCGGCGCTCTCCAGGACGCGGGCGAGGCACTGGTCCACCGTCTCGACCGCCTTGACCGCGGCGCCTAGTACCCCGGAGTGACCAACCATGTCCCCGTTGGCGTAGTTGCACAGGATGAAGTCGTGGTGGCTGGCTCGGATCGCCTTGCAGAGCACGTCGGTGACGCCGGCCGCGCTCATCTCCGGCATGAGATCGTACGTCGCCACCTTCTGCGACGGCACGAGCAGCCGCTCCTCGCCGGGGTAGGGTGTCTCGAGGCCGCCGTTGAAGAAGTAGGTGACGTGCGCGTACTTCTCGGTTTCGGCGGTGCGGAACATCGTCTTGCCGTGGTCGGACAGCACCTGAGCGACGATCTGCGACAGCACCATCGGCCCGAACGCCATGGGGAAGGGGAAGGTCTCGTCGTACTGCGTCATCGTGACGAGCTCCACGGACGGCCGCGTGCCGGTGTCGAAGGCGTCGAAACCGTCGAGCGCCAGGGCCCGCACGATCTGCCGCATGCGGTCGGCGCGGAAGTTGAAGCAGAAAACGCCGTCACCGCTCCGGATGCGGGGCGTTCCTGTGATGACCCGTGGCTTCACGAATTCGTCGGTCTCGCCTGCTTGGTACGCCGCGCGGATCGCCGCGACCGGGTCAGGCGCGGGCTCGCCCACCCCGTGGACCATGGCGTCGTAGGCGATCTTGGTCCGTTCCCAACGCTTGTCGCGGTCCATGGCGGCCCGGGCCCCGGGTCCCGGGCTCCGATTCCGTCCAACAGCTCCTGCATGAACCCGAGCGCCGACTGCGGGGGCGTATCGCGCCCGTCGAGCCAGGCGTGGATCGCAACCGGTAGCTCGTGCTGGTGGCCCAGGGCGATCGCGGCCACGAGGTGCTGATCCAGGGCGTGCACGCCGCCGTTCCCGAACAGGCCGATCAAGTGGAGCGTGCCGCCGCGTCGCTTCACGCCGCGACACAGCTCGACGAGCGCGGGCAAGCGGAAGAACTCTCCCGACTCGATCGCCTGCGAGATGCGCACGATGTCCTGCGGCACCACGCGTCCGGCGCCCAGATTCAAATGTCCGACCTCGCTGTTCCCGATTTGTCCGGCGGGGAGTCCCACGGGGAGCCCGGAGGCGTCGAGCAGCGTGTGCGGCGCCCTGGCCCAGAGGCGGTGCCAGGTGGGCGTGTCGCCCAGCTCGACGGCGTTGCCCTCGCGGCCGGGACGGAAGCCCCAGCCATCGAGCACGATCAAGACGACCGGGGTGCGCGGCCCATCCCTCTTAGGCATATTTGAGAGCGATGCAATTTAGTCGGGCCCTCCGCGCCCTACCAGTTGTCTTCTGGCTCGGGCCCTCCGCGCCGGATGCGTCGCTGGCCGCCCAAGCGCGCTACCGCATCACCACCGACGGCGCCTGGTTCTTCCAGGAGGCGGGCGGCAAGCGCCTCGCGCGCCTCGCGCGGGGTGCGCAGGTCGCGGGCGGCGACGCGCGGGGCGACTGGCTCGCCGTCACGCTCGAGGGCTGGATCTTCGCGACATCGGTCGGACCGACGCCGCGCGCCGGCTTCGATCTGGCGGTTACCCGCACGCCCGAGGAGAACCTGCGCTCGGCCCCCGCCGGTGCGCTGGTCGGGAAGCTGCCGCAGGGGTTTCTGCTCACGCGGGTCGCCGACGGCGCCACGGATCGGTGGGTGCACGTGACACGCACGGGCTGGGTGCAGAAGGGGGACGTCGAGCCCATCGCGGCAGTCGTGAGTTCCCGGACCGCGGCCGACTCGGACACGGTGGTGGCGGCGCCGCCGCCGGGGCGGAGCCCCGGGGTTGCGGCGACCCCGGAACCCCCGGGCCGCGCCGGCGATGAGGGAACCCCGGGCCGCCGGCCCGGGGTCAGCCGTGGAGACACGAGCAGCGGCGCGCCCGACCCCACCCGCGTCGAGTCCGCCCGGCGCACCGTGCTGTATCGCGCGCCCGAAGGGGCGCCGACGGGAACGCTCGCGCCGGCCGCGCCGCTGCGCGTGCTGAGCCGCTCGGGCGACTGGACGCGGGTGGAGATCGACGGGTGGGTGCGCAGCGGCGACCTCCAGGCCGCGCCTGCCGGCGTGCTGGTGGGCGTTTCCGCGGCGGAGCTGCGCGCCGAGCCGCAGCGCTACGTGGGGCAGGTGCTGCGCTGGACGCTCCAGTTCATCGCCGTGCAGAAGGCCGACGAGCTCCGCCCCGACATTCCGAACGGCGCCACGTACCTGCTCGCACGAGGACCGCTGCCGGAGCGCGGCTTCGTGTACGTCGTCGTTCCCGACGCGAAGCGCGCGCAGCTCGACGCGCTCACCCCGCTTGCGACCGTCCAGGTCACGGCGCGCGTGCGCGCCGGCCGCACCCGGTTCCTCGGCAACCCGGTGCTCGACCTCATGTCGTTGGAGACGCTGCCATGAACGAGATCCTGCGCGACCGGCTGCAGCGCAAGCTGGAGGCGCTGCCCGAAGACAAGGCTTACCAGGTGCTCGACTATGTGGAATTTCTCGAGTCCAAGTACGCCGAGCGCCCTGCCGGGGCCGCGCCGTTCCAAAAGGTGGCCGAGACGCTCGAGGACACGCTGCGGGCGGGGCGCGTCCCGGTGAACATCATCCGCGGGACGATGGATGCGGTGGGGAAGGCGGGGAAGATGCTCGAGAAGTTCGCGGCGGCGGGGAAGGCGGCGGTGGAGCAGGCCGCGAAGAAGCCACCCGAGAAGGTTGAGGAACCGCCGCCGCCCCAGTAACTTTCGCCATGGGAACCTTCCGCCCCGGCACCGCCCTCACCTTCGACGACGTCCTGCTCGTTCCGCGGCACTCGAGTGTGCATCCGCGCAACGTCGACGTCCGCTCGCGCTTCACCCGGGGCATCCCGCTCAACCTGCCGCTCGTCTCGGCCGCGATGGACACGGTGACCGAGTCGGAGATGGCGATGGCAATCGCGCGCGAGGGCGGGATCGGCGTGATGCACAAGAACATGCCGATCGACCGTCAGGCGGCCGAGGTGGACCGGGTCAAGCGCAGCGAGTCGGGGATGATCCTCCATCCCATCACGCTCGGCCCCGACCGCCCGCTGCGGGAGGCGGTGCGGCTGATGGAGCGGTTCCGCATCTCCGGCGTCCCGGTGGTGGACGACGCGGGGCGCCTGGTCGGCATCATCACCAATCGCGACCTCCAGTTCGAGCGCGAGCTCGACCGCCCGATTCGCGCCGCGATGACGCAGGAGCGCCTGGTCACGGCGCCCGTCGGCACGACGCTCGAGGAGGCGGAGCGGCTCCTCGCCAAGCACCGCATCGAAAAGCTGCCGGTCGTCGACGAGCAGGGCATCCTCAGGGGCCTCATCACCATCAAGGACATCTTCAAACGCCGGCGGCACCCCGATGCCAACAAGGACCAGCACGGCCGCCTGCGGGTGGCGGCAGCGGTGGGGGGCACGCCCGACGCGCTGTCGCGGGCGCGCGCGCTGGTCGACGCCGGCTGCGACGTGCTCGTGGTGGACTCGGCGCACGGTCACTCCGAGGGCGTGCTCAACACCGTGGCGTGTCTGCGCGAGGCGTTTCCCGACGCCCAGATCGTGGGTGGCAACGTGGCGAGCGAGGCGGGCGCGCGCCAGCTGGTCGAGCGCGGCGTCGACGCCGTGAAGGTCGGGGTCGGGCCGGGCTCGATCTGCACCACGCGCGTCGTGACGGGCGTGGGCGTCCCGCAGATCACCGCCATCCTCGACGCCGTCCGAGGCGCGGGGGAGGTGCCGGTCATCGCGGACGGCGGCATCAAGTACTCCGGCGACGTCGTCAAGGCGCTGGCCGCCGGCGCCTCCAGCGTGATGATGGGCTCGATGCTGGCCGGCACCGAGGAGAGCCCGGGCGAATCGTTCCTGCTCGAAGGGCGCCGCTTCAAGGTGATCCGCGGCATGGGAAGCCTCGGCGCCATGGAGGAAGGCTCGGCCGATCGCTACTTCCAGGAGGGCGAGGTCTCGCCGTCCAAGCTCGTACCCGAGGGGATCGAAGCGCGCGTGCCGTACAAGGGGCCGGTGGCCGACGTGATCTTCCAGATGGCGGGCGGGCTGCGCAGCGGCATGGGATACTGCGGCGTATGCGATATCGCGGCTCTCCAGACCGAGACCGAATTCATCCAGATCACCACCGCAGGGCTGCGCGAGTCGCATCCGCACGACGTCGTGATCACGCGCGAAGCACCGAACTACTCTTTGTAAGCAACGTCCGGGTCCGTTGCGTTGACGCATCACCCGGTGTCTGACCCCAGCGCGCCACCGCGCGGCGCGCGCCTTGCGGCCCTGCTTGGGCGCCATGAGCGCCTCCTCCCGCCGAGCGATGATCGCGCTGATCCTCAGCCTCCTGGGCCGGTCGCTGCTTGGCCAAAGCACGCCGGACAGCAGCACAACGCCGTCCCCTAGCGACGCTGCGACGGTCCTGCCGGAGCATGGCGCTCGCAGTGTGACCGACGTCCTCATCAGCCGGGTCCCCGGTCTGCTGCTGGTCCCGGCCTCCGGTGTGAACGGCATGGGGTCGCGCATTCGCCTGCGCGGCGTGCTGAGCCTGGTGGCCGACCGCGCACCCGTCGTGTTGGTGGACGGGATGCGCATCGACGCGGCGGAAGACGCGTTCTCACCTGGTCCTCCGCCGAACCCCTATGTGTTCGGCTACCCGTATCTGGGGCCTGTCCCCCCCGGCCCGCTCCGGCTGGACGACCTCAACCCAGACGATATCGCATCGATAGAAGTACTCCCTGGCCCGACCTCCGCGGCCATCTACGGCCCCGGAGCCGACGCGGGCGTGCTCCTGATCCGCACGAAGTGGGGTCACCCTGGCCCGCCGCGCTGGGAGGGTTCCGTCCAGGGCGGCGTGAGCTCAGAAGCGGCGCACTGGCCGGCCAATTTCGGCGGTGTCGACAGCGACAATCCCAACCCCGTGTTTCAACACGGTGGCTGCATCCTCTCAGCGGTGGCCCAGGGATTGTGCCGGCAGGACTACGTGCAACAATTCAATCCGTTCGAGCAACGCAGCCCGTTCCGGACGGCCCTGCGTCGGCAGTACGGGCTGAGCGTGTCGGGCGGTTCCACGTGGGGTGACTATCGGTTGGCCGGGACGTTCGCAGGGGATGCGGGCCCGTACTCGTTGGGTGTGACGTCGCCCGACCCCAACTACTACCGTCGCTTGAACGGCAGACTGAGCGGCCGCGTGCGCCCGTGGTCCACCGTCGAACTCGCTCTCAACCTGGCCCGCATGTCGAGCGACCTTGGCCTGCCACCGAACCTCCCTGCGCAACGCGGCACGCGGGGACCGAGCGACAGCGCCGGATTCAATTGGAGCAGGATGTTCCGAATGCAGAACACCCAGGCGGTGGATCGGTGGACGACGCTGGTCGAGGCGCGCTGGAGCCCGCTGTCGGGGATCGCGCTCCGCGGGCTCGCCGGGTTCGATGCGCTCGGCCAGAACGATGACGCTCTCTGGCCCTACGCCGCCAACGACCCCAGCCCAGACGGGTCCTTGGCGAAAGGGAAGCTCGAGCAACGCCACCGCACCCTGGAGCTGGCGGCTTCTGCGACCCGCGCACTTTCCGGGGCCGTGGTATCGACAACCGCAGTGGGCGTGCAACAGCTGCGCGACAGTGTGAGGCAGGATTGGACCGTGCAGAGCGATCAGGGAACCGGGTTCGGCAGCTCCTATTTGTCCGCCAGCGAGCTACGGTGGGGCAATTCACTGGGTTACTACGTCGACGAGCGGCTCGACGTCGGTCGCAGGCTCACCCTGGGCGCCGCGCTGCGTCACGACCGGTTCAAGGAGCTGGACCGCAGCGCGACCTACCCCAGCGTCCGTGTGGCGTGGGTCGCGCGCACGACGGCCGACTCGGCTCCGCTGAGTCGACTCGCGTTCCGTGCTGCGTGGGGGTCGGCGGGTCCGCGGCCGTTCGAGGGCATACCGCTCGTGTTCGTGCCGATCGGCACGTCCGTTCCGCACATCGATCCCGAGCGTACGACGTCGACGGAGCTCGGTGCCGACGCGACGCTGTTGCGGGGCCGGGTGAGCGCCCAGGTGACGTACTACACGATGCGCTCTCACGTCTTTCGCGTGACCGCGATGCCTGGAGTCCCCGGAATCGACTATAACCCCGGCACCATCCGCAATCGGGGGATCGAAGCCACGATCATGGGAAAGGTGTTGACCGGTCCCGGCCTGGGTTGGGATGTCACTCTGTCGCTCTGGGGTAACCAGAACCGCGTGACGAGTCTCGAATACCCCCTCCTTTTCGGCGCGAGCATCGCGCAGGGCGCGGTGCCCGGGTATCCCCTGGACGGGTATTGGACGTACCTCGTACGCAGCTTCGCCGACGCGAACGGGGATGGCATCATCGCGCCGTCGGAGGTGGTGGCCGGGCCCGACCGCGTGTGGGCGGGCACGCCGTATCCGACGCAAGGGGCGATGCTCACGTCGGAGTGGACCTTGGGCGGCTCGTTCCGAGCGGCGCTCACTCTCGATTACCGAGCCGGTCAGCGGCTATTCAACCAAGCGGCCTACGACCGGTGCCGCTTGGGGACGTGCCAGGCGGCGGTCGATCGCCTGACACCGTTTGCCGAGCAGGCCCGTGCTGCCGTCCTCGCGCCCACCACCGGCTACGTCGAGGACGCCGACTACCTCAAGCTGCGAGAGATTTCGCTGTCGTTTGTCACGCCGCCCAAGCTGGCGGCGGCACTGCGCGCCCACTCGGCCACGATCACCCTCGCCGGTCGCGATCTCGCGACGTGGACCGGGTACTCGGGCGCGGACCCCGAGTCCGGGAGCTACGGCATCGTGGTCCCCGGTCAGCCGCGCACCATCGCCGACGACGGCACCCTGCCGGTGCCGCGCGCGTGGACGCTGCGGCTCGATCTCGCGTATTGACTTGACAGGCCTCCGGGCGCGGCCTACTGTAGCGCCCGTCTCTCCGATACGGCCGGTTCTCTCCCTCGCACGAGGCGCGCATGAATCTGCTCCGACGGAAGAGCATCACCGACCTGCAGACCGAGGCGCTAACCGATCATTCCTTGAAGCGCGCCCTCAGCGCGCTCAACCTCACGATGCTCGGGATCGGCGCCATCATCGGCACCGGCATCTTCGTGCTGACCGGCACGGTCGCAGCGCTCAACGCCGGGCCCGCCGTCGTGCTCTCGTTCGTGCTCGCGGGCGTCGCCTCGATCTTCGCCGCGCTGTGCTACTCCGAGTTCGCCTCGCTCGTGCCCATGGCGGGCAGCGCCTACACCTACGGCTACGCCACGCTGGGCGAGCTGTTCGCCTGGATCATCGGCTGGGACCTGGTGCTCGAGTACGCGCTCGGCGCGGTCACGGTCGCCATCGGCTGGTCCGGGTACGTCGTGTCATTCCTGCATGACGTCGGCTTGGACGTGCCCGCGGCCCTCTCGGCCGCGCGGGGCACGCAGCTGATCCACATCCCCGAGCAGGGCTGGAAGGCCGTGACCGACGCGCTGCTGCAAACCGTGTCCGCCCGCGGGATCGACCCGAACACCCTGCCGCACGTGACGGCGGTATTCAACCTGCCAGCCATCATCATCATCGCCATCATTACGACGCTGCTCGTCATCGGCATCAAGGAATCGGCCAACGTCAACAACATCATCGTGTTCGTGAAGGTCGCGGTGGTGCTGCTGTTCATCATCGGCGCGGCGCATGCGGTGAACCCGGCCAACTGGCACCCGTTCATCCCGCCCAGCACGGGGGTGCGCGGGGAGTTCGGCTGGTCGGGGGTGATGACGGGAGCGGGGATCGTGTTCTTCGCTTACATCGGGTTCGACGCCGTGAGCACCGCGGCCCAGGAGGCGAAGAACCCGCAGAAAGACATGCCGGTCGGCATCATCGGCTCCCTGCTGATCTGCACGGCGCTGTACATCCTGGTGTCGGGGATCGCGACCGGCGTGATCTCGTACAAGGAGCTGAACGTCCCCGACCCGATCGCGGTCGCGGCCGACCACGCCGGGTTGGGGTGGATGTCCTCCCTCATCAAGCTGGGCGCGATCGCCGGTCTCTCGTCCGTCATCCTCGTGATGCTGCTCGGCCAGTCGCGCGTGTTCTACTCGATGTCGCGCGACGGCTTGCTGCCGCAGTTCGTGAACAAGGTCCATCCCCGGTTCCAGACTCCGTACATCACCTCGATCGTCACCGGTATCGGCGTGGCGTTCGTCGCCTCGCTGCTCACCGTCCGCGAAGCGGGAAGCCTGGTATCGATCGGGACGCTGCTCGCTTTCGTGATCGTCTCGGCCGGGGTGCTGTTCCTGCGCGTGCGGGAGCCCAACCTGCCCCGTCCCTTCAAGACGCCGGCGGTGTGGCTCGTGGCCCCGCTCGGCGCGATCTCCGCGCTCTCGCTGATGGTCGCCCTCCCCTGGCGCACGTGGGAGCGACTGATCATCTGGTTCGTCGTCGGGATCGTGATCTACTTCGCGTACGGCGTGGGGCACTCGAAGCTCGCTTCGAAAAGCTAGAAGGCGAATCGTCACGCAGAAACCGTCACGCGGAATCGTCGGGTGGCAGACACTCATGTTGTGCGGTCGCTGAAATGGTTCGGCTTCTGGAGCGCGCTCGGCGGCATCGCGAGCGTGCAGCTCTACTTGGCGCATCAGCGACTCGGACCCGACCCGTGGGGCTGGGGGCAAGCGCTCGAGGCGAGTCTTCCGGCGTGGTACCTCTGGGGGCTACTCTCACTCGTCGTGGTCTGGCTGGCCCGGCGGTTCCAGGTGGATCGCGCCAACTTCGGCCGGCATTTTTTCATTCATCTGGGTGGCAGCCTCGACATCGCGCTGCTGCAACTCGTGGCCGCCGTCGGCATCCAGGACCTGCTGCACGCGGCGGCGGGACGGCCGTATCCGTTCGCCCAGAAGCTAGTCGATGACTTCACGCTGTTCTTTCACTGGAATGTCCTGATCTACTGGGCGATCGTGGCGGTCGTCCATGCCTACGATTACCATCACGCGTTGGAACAGCGCCGCGTGACGCGGCCGGCCGATCGCCTGCTGGTCGAGGACGATGGCCGCAGTTTTTTCGTGCGTACGGCGGATGTCGACTGGATCGAGGCGGCCAAGAACTACGTGCGGCTCCACGTCGGCGATCGCACGCACCTGCTGCGCTCGACCCTCACGGCGCTCGAGCAGCGGCTCGATCCGGAGCGGTTCCGTCGCATCAACCGGTCGGCCGTGGTGAATCTCGACCGCGTGCGTGAGCTGCAGCCGTGGTTTCACGGCGATGCCATCGTCATCCTCCAGACGGGAACGCGGGTCACGTTGAGCCGGCGCTACCGGGACAACCTGCTCGCGCCCAGCACGTCCTAGCGCCGCTCGTCCCGCTGCCGATCCCGCTCGTCCCCGGGCGGTTCACGGCGCGCCGGCGACCGCCGAGATTGCGGCGTGCCGCTCTTCGCCACCAAGCCCATCGCGACCCTCCGCGCCGAAGCGGACGCGACCGGTGAGCACGCCCTGGTGCGGGCGCTCGGGCCACTCAATCTCGTCACGCTCGGCATCGGGGCCGTCATCGGCGCGGGGATATTTGTGATCACGGGGCAGGTGGCCGCGCTGTACGCCGGTCCCGCCGTGCCCCTCTCGATGGTCCTCGTCGGCATCGCCTGCGCGTTCGCAGGGCTGTGCTACGCCGAGATGGCGAGCGCCGTGCCCGTCGCGGGCAGCGCCTATACCTACGCCTATGCCACCATGGGCGAGTTCGCGGCCTGGATCATCGGGTGGGACCTGGTGCTCGAGTACGCCGCCGGCGCCGCGACCGTGGGGGTCGGCTGGTCGGCCCACTTCGTGTCCCTGCTGGGGCTGTTCGGCGTCCAGATTCCCGCGAGCCTCACGGCCCCGCCCACGCAGTTGTGCACGGCCACGCAGGTGGCCGCCCACGCGATGGGATGCTCCCACGTTGGGCTGAACCCGACCGGCGCGATCATCAACCTTCCGGCAGTCCTCATCGTCGCCGTGATGTCCGCGGTGCTGGTGATTGGGATCAGGGAGTCGGCGCGGGTCAACAGCGTCATCGTGATCCTCAAGGTCGCGATCGTCCTGCTCGTGGTGCTCGTCAGCCTGTCGCACTTGAGCCGGGCCAATTGGACGCCGTTCATCCCCGCGAACACGGGAGAGTGGGGCACGTACGGCTGGTCGGGCGTCTTGCGAGGCGCCGGGCTCGTGTTCTTCGCCTACATCGGGTTCGACACGGTCTCGACCGCCGCCCAGGAATCGAAGAACCCCCAACGCGACATGCCCATCGGCATCCTCGGCTCGCTCGCGGTCTGCACGCTGCTGTACGTGGTGGTGTCGGCCGTCCTGGTGGGCATGGTGCCGTACCGCGAGCTCAACATTGCAGCGCCGATGGCATACGCGATGGAGCGGATCGGCGCGCCGTGGTGGATTCGCGTCGCGATCGACGTCGGCGCGGTGCTGGGCATCGGGTCCGTGATCCTGGTGATGCTCTTGGGACAATCGCGCGTCTTCTACTCGATGTCGCGCGACGGCTTGCTGGGCCGGTGGGCCGGCCAGGTCCATCCCCGGTTCCGCACGCCCTACCGCTCCACGATCTACACCGGCATCGCCGTTTGCCTCGCCACCGGGCTGTTACCGCTGCAGCTGCTCGGGACGTGGGTCAACATCGGTACGCTGCTCGCGTTCGTGCTGGTGTGCGCCGGGGTGTGGATCCTCAGGCACCAGCGTCCCGATCTGCACCGCCCCTTCCGCACGCCCTGGGTTCCCGTCGTCCCCATCCTGGGGATCGTGTGCTGCGTCGGCTTGATGCTGACGCTGCCGGCTGACACGTGGATCCGGCTGGGCGTATGGCTTCTGATCGGGCTGGCGATCTATTTCGCGTACGGCCGCCGACACTCGAAACTCGTCTAACGAAAGGCGTCACGAGACGTCGTCACGTTTGAGACGTCACGGAGAGCCGTCAAACGGGTTCCCGTGACGTCTTTTCGTGACGTCTTCTTGTAACGCCCCTCCCGTTCTTTCGTGACGTCTTCTTGCAACGTCTCTCCTCCACGTATCTTGTAGTCATGCTGGATGGTATTCCGGTTCCTCAAGAGCGAGCCGCCGCTGCGAAGACCGTAGCCGCCGTGCTGACCCCGGGGCGCCGCGTCGCCCTGACGACGCACGTCAACGCCGACGGCGACGGCGTGGGGAGCGAGGTCGCCTTGTGGCACCTCCTCACGGCACGCGGGCTCAAGCCGGCGATCGCGAACCCGACGCCCGTCCCCGAGCGGTTCGCTTTTCTGCTCCCCGCCGGGGCCGACCACTCCGATCGGGCGGCGAAGGAGATCGAGGCGGCGGACGTGGTCGTAGTGCTCGACATCTCGGAATTGAGCCGGCTCGGCGACCTGCAGCGCGCCATCAAGCAGTCCCACACGGTCGCGTGTATCGACCATCACGTCAGCCAGGGGTCGCTCCCCGGCGGACCGCGGCTGGTCGCGCCGGAAGCGGCGGCGACCGCCGAGCTGGTGTTCGACTTCGCGAGCGCTCTCGACTGGTCCATTTCCCCCGAAGCGGCGCGCTCGCTGTACGTCGGCCTCCTCACGGACACGGGCGCGTTCCGGTTCGCGAATACGAGCCCGCGGGCGCTGCGGGTCGCCGGTGCCCTGCTCGAGCGCGGCGTCAACCCCGAGTCGATCTACGAGTCGGTGTATGCGAGCGCGCCCGAGGGCCGCGTACGCCTGATGACGGAGGTGCTGCAGACGCTCGTGGTCGAGCCGGACGTCGGCCTGGCGTGGGTGACCGTGCCCCCGGACGCGCTGCAGCGTCACGGCGCCACCGCGGACGACCTGGATGGGATCGTGGAGTATCCCCGCTCGATCGCCGGCGTGCGGCTCGCGCTGCTGTTCCGCCAGATCGCGAACGGGCGGGTCAAGGTGAGCTTTCGCTCGATGGGCGACGTGGACGTGGCTGAACTGGCGCAGCGGTTCGGCGGGGGCGGGCATGCGCGGGCAGCCGGAGCGTCGCTCGAGGGCTCGATCGCCGAGGCGCAGCAGGAGGTGCTGGCGGTGGCCCGGCGCTACCTGCGGGGGGACTAGGGTTCCCGCACCGCCACCGCCTCGATCTCGAACGTCACCCGGTCGGCGACGCGCACCGTTCCCGCCGGGCCTCCACGGAACGGCTTGATCCCGAAGGCGGTCTGCTTCACCGCGAACGCGGCCCAAGCCCGCAGCGTATCCGACCCGATCGCCACCCGCACGTCCACCGGCACTTCGCGCGTTTGCCCTGTCAGCGTCAGCTCGGCCACGATGCGAAACCCGCTGTCCCCCGGCGCCACGGTCTTCGATGTGAACGAGATGGTGGGGTACTGCTCCACCCTGAGGATATCGGTGCGCATCGCCTCGGTCACCTTGCGGATCTCCGCGGTGTCCGGGGGTGTGAGGACTTCCAGGCTGTCGCTCTCCACCGTGAGCTCCACCCGTGACGCGGTGGGTGCGCCGGGATAATAGACGACGCGCCCGGTGAACCCGCGGGCACGGATCAGGTGCTCATGGCCCGCGAAGCCGAACAGGCCGGCCTTGCCGGTCTTGACCTCGAAGCGGCTGGTGGGCGAGACGCGATACACCACCGAGTCACGAGCGCCGAGCTGGGCAGGGGCGGGGGCGGGGGCCGCCAGCGTTGCCAGCACCGTCAGGACGGCCCGGCGGCTCGGGGTGGTGCGCACCTCGAATGGTACCCCGCCGTGGCCGACTCCGCCGCGCCGTTGACTCCTCGCGCGGCCCGCGGCATCAATAAGCGCCGTGCCCCATCTTCTCACGGTCGGCTTGAAGCAGGGCCCGCCCCCGGGCGAGCCGGTGTTCCCGTTTTCCGTCTCGGCCATTGCTAGCATGCCGTCGCTCGACCTCTCGGCGCGCGTGACCTGTTTCGTGGGGGAGAACGGCTCGGGGAAGTCGACGCTGCTTGAGGGCATCGCCGCGGCCGCCGCCCTGCCGACCGTGGGAGCGACAGAGGTCGCGCGGGACGGTACGCTCGAGGCACAGCGCCGGCTCGCCAAAGCGCTGCGGCTCACCTGGTCGAAGCGCACCCACCGGGGGTTCTTCCTGCGGGCCGAAGATTTCTTCGGCTTCCAGCGGCGGCTCGCCGTGGAGCGCCAGGAGCTCGAGCAACGGCTGCTCGACCTCGATGACGAGTATCGCGACCGCTCGAGTTACGCCAAGGGTCTCGCCGCGGGTCCGGCGCGCGCGTCACTCGGCGACATGGAGCGCCGCTACGGACGGGATCCGGACGCGCGCTCGCACGGGCAGGCGTTCCTCAATTTGTTTCAGAGCCGGTTCGTACCCGGCGGCTTGTACCTGCTGGACGAGCCCGAGGCTCCGCTGTCCCCGCAGAACCAGCTCGGCTTGCTCGCCATCCTGCTCGATCTGATCGAGCGCGACGCGCAGTTCATCATCGCGACGCACTCGCCCATCCTGCTCGCGTTCCCCGGCGCGACCATCTACAGCTTCGATCGTCTCCCGATCGGGCCGGTCGCGTACGCGGACCTGGATCACGTGTCTCTGACGCGGGCGTTCCTGAACGATCCCGCGACGTTTCTGCGGAGACTGCGCGAGGGCGGCTGAGCCAAACCCTGCGCCCCCGGGCGGCATCCTAGGCACGTTCTAGAGCGACTGTCTCGAACCCACGAGTCCCTCTCATGTCCCTCACATCAACGATGGCGGGCTGCTTCCTCACCCTTGTGACGCTCGCCGCGTGCGGCACGGCCGCGTCGGCCCAGAATCCGTTACGGGATCACACGGAGGGAGTGGAGATCCGGTTCGCGCGTACCCAGCCGGTCGTCGGCTACACGCTGCGGGTCGACTCGGGCGACCTTTCAGGGTTCGACGTCGAGCTGCGGCTGCGCAACGTCCCGGACACGTTCCGCCTCGCGCTGGTCGCGCACCCGGAATACGACGACCGCAACTGGCGCTTCGTTGAGGCGCTGCGGGTAGAGACGCTGCACGGCGCGGCCACGGTGGCGCGCGAAGACAGCGCCCTGTGGCGCGTGGTGGCCCCCGGTGGCGAGGCGCTGGTGCGCTACCGGATGCGCCTGCCGCCGCCTGAGTCCCCCCGGGCCGCGTGGCGTCCGTTTCTCGCGGCCACGGGCGGGCTGGTCGGCGGGCCACACTCGTTCCTGTACGTGGTCGGGGGGACGCTCGCGCCGTCGCACCTGACGCTCGAGCTGCCTCCTGAGTGGCAGATCGCGACCGGGCTCGAGCCGACCGTCGATCCGCACACGTTTTTCGCGCCGACTGTCGGCGTCCTGGTGGACTCGCCATTGCTCGTGGGGCGGCTGCGGAGCTGGCGGTTCGCCGTAGACGGGGTGCCGCACCGCGTGGTGTATTGGCCGCTCCCCGACGCGGCGCCGTTCGATACGGCGGCGCTCGTTGGCAGCATCGAGCGGCTCACCCGTCAGGCGGTCGCACTGTTCGGGCGCGCACCCTATCGCGACTATTCGTTTCTCCTTGAGGACGGGGCCTACGGCGCGCTCGAGCACCGCAGCTCGGTCACGCTCGGCGCTCCCAGCGCGGAGCTCGCGCGCGATCCCAGGGCGCTGCTCGCAGAGATCGCGCACGAGTACTTCCACACGTGGAACCTGATGCGCATCCATCCGGCGGAATACGGCGACGTGAGCTACCGGACGCCGCCGCGGGCGCGCGGGTTGTGGTGGAGCGAGGGGCTGACGATGCTGTACGCCGATCTGCTGCTGCGGCGTGCCGGACTCCCCGTGTTCGACTCGAGCCGCGTGGCGCACCTGGAGGGGCTCATCGGCCGCTACCTCGCGAGCCCGGGGAACTCGCGCTTTGCTCCCGAGAGCGTGAGCGTCGTCGCGTACGGCGCGGCCCCCGGCTCGCTCGGCGACTACAGCGCCAGCACCCACCTGCAAGGCGAGCTGCTCGGCACGATGCTCGACTTGATCGTGCGCGACGCGACCAATGGCGCCCGCTCGATCGACGACGTCATGCGCACGATGCTCGAGCGCTTCTCGGGGGCGCGGGGGTTCGGCGGCCAGGACATCGAGCGGACGACCGGAGACGTATGCGGCTGCAAGGTTCACGCCTTCTTCGAGACGCACGTGCGGGGACCGAGGCCGATCGATTTCGACCAGTACCTGCGACTCATTGGAATGCGCATCCAGGTCTCATGGATGCCCGCGCTGGGCCGCGACGGACAGCCCACGGCAGATCTACGGCTGTACGCGTGGCAGCCGCCGGCAGAGAGCACGCTCAGCCTCGTGATCACCAACCCAGGGAGCACGTGGGGCAGGGCGGGCCTGCACACCGGCGATCGCCTGGCGGCGTTGAACGGGACGGCCGTCGGGACCGTGGCCGACTTCCGCTCGATCGTGACCCGCCTGCGGATTGGCGACACCACCGCCGTCGAGGTCCGACGGCCGCGTGGTGTGTGGCGGACGGCGGTAGTGGTCGCCGGGTTCGAGCGGCCGGTCGTGCGACTCGAGGAGATCCCGGGCGCGACCGAGGGGCAACGCGGACTGCGGGCGCAATGGATCCTCGGGTCCCCACGCTGAAGCGTGGGCGCGTCGAACGTCAGTCCACGAACGCCCACAACAGCGCCCGGCTCTGCTTGTCGAGCGCCGCCGGATCGGCCACATGGTACAGGTCCCCCGCCACGTCGCGGATCAAAAGGCCGCCGTGCGGCAGCAGCCGCGGCCAGGCGTCGAGGCGTGTCTGAAGCGAGCGCGCCCCCTGCCGGGTCTCGACCCGCCAGTGCCGGATCTCCACTTCCTCCTCGATGGCCGTCACCCGGATGATCTCGAACACGAAGCCCGCGGCCACCATCGCCTCCTCGAGCACGCGCCGCGAGGCGGGGTCGAGCTCGGCGGGATCGCGCACCAGCGCAACCTCGCGCTCCTCGTCGTCGCGCAACGACACGAACCGCGCCGGCTCGGACCAGGGGAAGCAGCGGCGGACCCACACGGCGCGCTCCGAGTCACGCCGGACCGCCCAGAGCCGGCCGTCGGCACGGCGCTCGAGGTGGAGCTCGCCGGCGGGCGTCGTGCCTTCCTCCGGCTCACGTCTCCTGACCACAGTTGTGTCCATGTTGCCTCCCAGTTTCACGCCAGCTCCACCTGCATCTCGTACAGCCTCCGATACTTCCCGTTCGTCTTCGCCATCAGCTCGGCATGCCTGCCGCTTTCCACCAGCCGCCCATCCGCGATCACGAACAGCCGGGACGCCTTGCGCAGCGTCGAGAGCCGGTGGGCGATGGCGAACACGGTGCGCCCGGCGATCAACCGCTCCAACGCCTCCTGGATCTCTCGCTCCGTCTCGGTGTCGACGCTCGACGTCGCCTCGTCCAGGATCAGGATGCGCGGATCGTGCAGGATCGCCCGCGCGATCGAAACGCGCTGCCGCTCGCCGCCCGACAGGGTGTGCCCCCGCTCGCCCACCACGGTGTCGTAGCCGTGCTGCAGCTTGCAGATGAAGTCGTGCGCGTTGGCGGCGCGCGCCGCCGCGACGGCCTGCTCGAGCGACGCGCCCGGCAGCCCGTAGCGGATGTTCTCGAGCACGGTCCCGTGAAACAGGTACGGGTCCTGCAGCACCATGCCGATCTGGCGGCGGTAGTGGCCGGTCTCGAGCCGCCGCAGATCCACGCCGTCGATCCGGATCGCGCCGCCCGTGACGTCGTAGAAGCGCGCGATCAGGTTCACGATCGTCGTCTTGCCCCCACCCGAGGGTCCGACGAGACCGATCAACTCACCTGGCGCCACGTCGAAGCTCACGCCCCGGAGCACTTGGCGGACGCCGTCGTAGGCGAAGGTCACGTTCTCGAACTCGACCTGGCCCCGGACCGGCTCGAGCCGCACCGGCCGCGACACGTCCGTGACCTCGGGCTCCGTGTCGAGCACCTCGAACACGCGGTGCGCCGACGTCGTGGCGCGCTGCATGGTGCGCGCCATCTGGCCGATGACTTCGATGGGCCCGACGAACATCGTCGTGTACAAGAGGAACGAGACGAACGTTCCCCCCGACAGCGCCGGCCCGACGCCCAGCAGGCGTGGCACGGCCAACACCCACACGCCGAGCGTGGTGGCGTGCACCGCGAGCATGAGCAGCGGCCAGAACGTGGTCCACAGGCCGTGCAGCCGGTTGATCTCGTCCGTCACGTCGTCGTTGTGGCCGTCGAACCGCGCGACTTCGCGCGCCTCCTGGTTGAACGCTTTGACGACTCGGATCCCGGGCATGGTGTCCGACAGCACGTCCGTGAGGCGCGACCACTTGCGCCACACGCGCAGGAACACCCGGTTGAGCGCTTCCCCGTGCCGGTAGATCGCCCAGCAGAACAGCGGCACGGGAAGGGTCATCACCAGGCCGAGCCGCCAGTCGAGCGACACCAGCACCGCGCCGAGTCCCGCCAGCATCACGAGCGACAGCGACACGTCCACCACCCCGAACGCCAGGAACTCCCACAACCGGTCGGTGTCGGCCGATACGCGCGTGATCAGGCTGCCCGTGCGCTTGCGCGAGAAGAACGCCAGGCTGAGCCGCTGCAGGTGCTCGTACAGCTCGGCGCGCAGGTCGCGCGCGACCCACTCGCCCAGCACCGCCATCAGCCGCAGCCGCACCAGGGCCGCCGCCTGGCGCACCAGGTACACGAGCGCCATCGCGGCCACGGCGAGCCAGGCGATCGCCGCGGCGCGACCGCTGTCGAGCCGGCCTTCCTGCGCCGGCCGGACCACGCGGTCGATCACGTATCCCGCGAGGTACGGCGGCACCAGGCTCACGAGCGTGATCAACGTGGCCGCCGCCATGCCGAGCGTGAGCCGCCGGCGGTACGGCGCGAGGTAGCCGAGCAGCCGGCGGATCACCGCGACTTGCCGCCCGGCTACGAGGGCCTGGGCGTCGCGAATCGGGCCCGCGACGCTCGCCGCGTATTCCTGGTCCGCGTCTGGGGCCGTGACCGCGCGCCCCTCGAGCGCCTCCTCCAGCACGAACTTCAGGTTCTCGAAGGCGCGCCGCTGGCGATGGCTGTAGCGCAGCACCGCGAGCGGCGGATCGCCGGGGCGTCCCAGGATCGTGAGCGTGCTGGCCGACAGACCGGGTGCCTCGCGCACCGCCTGGATGCGGGCGCGCTCGACGCTCTCGATCTCCCAGTGGTCTCCGCGCTCCACCGGCCGGGCCACGCTCAGCTGCCCGGGGCCGAGCGCGACCCACACCTGGGTCAGCCGGAGAGCGTGGTCCAGGTCGGCGAGCGCGTAGAGCTGCACCGGGGCGCCCTGCCAGGATGCCTCGATCTGCCGGCGCAGCTCGGCCGGCAGCCGGGGCGGCTGGTCGGTATAGCGCGCCACAATCTCGGTGTCGAGGTTGTGGAGGTGCTGGACGTTGTGAAGGTCAGTAGCCATGCGCGTGATCCGTGTTTCGAGTGTCCAGACAACAAGAACGGCCTCCCGGGGTTCACTGGAGCACCCCGAGAAGCCGGATCACGGCAATGGATCCTATCCTTCTAGGGGGCTCGTCGGCGCCGCACCGCGGCGTCGCAAGACGCAATACGCCCGTCAGCGCCCATCAGCGGGCCGGCCCGATACACGAATTCCCGAGCGGCTCGGCAGCGGAGCGTGAGTGAGGCGTCGCGGATGCGGATCATCACAGAAGAGTCCTTTGGATTCGGTTCTGGTGATGCTGCTGAACCAAACTACGAAGAGCGCCGCGGTTTGAGCAAGGGGGCAACTTCACCGGATCACCTGACCGGTCGCGAAGTCGAACAGCGTGACCCGGCGCAGCCAGTAATGGGCTTGCCAATAGCCGCGCAACCCCTGCACGAAACTCGTGAGGGCCTGGTCCTTCTCGGTCTGTGCGATGTACAGATTGTCGATCGCGATCCGCCCGATGACGTACCGGTTGTAGGCCACCTCGAATCGCTTCTGGCCCACGGTGTCGGCTTTGGCCAGCAGGGCTACGTTGCGGCGCGCCTGCGACAACTGGAGTGCCGCGAAGTGTGCCTCGTGCGCCGCCTGGTCAATGGCAGACCGCGCCTGGCTCGCCACGCGCCGCTGATCGGCCTCCGCGGCATGGATGTCGTCCTTGTGTGCGCCCCACGTTACGAGCGGCACCTGCACCGATAGCGTGAATTGGCGTGCCTCGAGCAGATTCTGATACACGAGGCTCGCGCTCGGCGCCGTGGCGTTGAATCCATAGGCGGCCTGGACCGTGGCACCAAAGCTGCCCGTGAGCTTGGCCTCGGTCACCCGGCGGCGCGCCTGCACGTCCTGCAGCTCCACATCGCTCACCAGGGCTCGGTTGCGCAGGGCCTCGGTCACGGCGCGCGCGGTGTCGACCTCGAACTCCGGCACGTTCCGTGTCACCGCGATCTCGAGTGGCGTGCCCGGCGGGAGGTTGAGTGCGAGACGCAGCGCGGCGGTGGCGCGCTCATCGTCCAGCCGCGCGCGCTCCAGCGCCGCCCGGGCCCGCAGCAGCGCCAGCTCGCTCTGCAGCAGGTCGTTCTCGCCGATCTTCCCGACGTCGAATCGGCCCTGGTTCAACCGGTAGAGCGTGTCGTTCACAGCGGCGTTCGTGACGGCGTTGTCGAGCGCGACGTGCGCTGCGTACACGTCGAAGAAGAGGTCGGTGGTCGCGAGGGCGATGTCCTCCAGCGCCTCGCGGTATTGCCGCTCCGCGAGCTCGGCGCTCACCGCGTTCTCGCGGCGGTCCCACGCCGCCGCGTTGGGGCGCAGGATGCCTTGGCGCAGTCCGATGGTGACCGGTGTGGAGGACCACGTCTCGACCGCCTGCGGGCCGCTCACCGTCAGCCGGGCCAGCGACGAAGTGACGAACAGCGCTCCGCCGGTCACGGGAAGCGTCTGGGACAGGCTGAGGCTCAGGGCTGCGTTTGTCTGGTCCTGCGGGCGAAACAGGGTGCTGCCGTCGGGCTGCAGCACCGGGATGATCGACCGGTTGTAGGTCGGCACGGTCCCGCCGAGCGAGAGTTGCGGCAGGAGCCGCGCGGTGAACGCCCCGGTGCGATAGCGGGCGGCGTCGCGCGTGGCGCGTGCGGCCTGGGCTTGCGGCCCTCGTTCCTGCGCCAGGGCGACTGCCTGCGGGAGCGTGATCGGTTGCTGCGCGGCGAGCGGACGGAGGCCGCCGAGTATCAGGCGCGCGGCCACAGCCGCCGCGGCCCGAGCGGGGTTCGAAGGGCGCATGGAAGTCACTCGTAGCGAAGGCAGACGACCGGATCTTGGCGCGCGGCGCGATGCGCCGGCATGATCCCGAACGCCAGGCCCACGGTGAACGACACGCCGAAGGCAACTACCACCGAGAGGTACGACACGATCGTCTGGATGCCCGCGAATCGCTGGATGGCGGCGCTGAGACCGCCGCCGACGAGAATTCCCGCCACGCCCCCGGCGACGCTGATGAGCACCGCCTCGCTCAGAAACTGCAGCAGGATGTCCCGCCGCGTAGCGCCGACCGCGCGGCGGACTCCGATCTCCCGGATGCGCTCCAGTACCGACGCGAGCATGATGTTCATGATGCCGATGCCGCCGACGACCAGGGAAATGGACGCGATGGCACCGAGCACGACGTTGAAGATCGTCTTGGTACGCTGCTCCTGCTTCAGCAGCAGCTCGGGCACAGTGATCTCGAAGTCCACGACCGAGTTGTGGCGGCGTGCGAGCATGCGCTGGACGACGCTCGCCACGGAGGGGACGAGCTTCGAGTCGCTCACCCGCACGATGATGCGGTCGAGCTGGTTACGATTGAGGCGCTCCTGGCGGTCCGCTTCGCTCTCGGGGGCGCTGTCGGCCGAGACGAAGGTGAAGCTGCGCGCCGCGGTCTCGATGTCGCGCTGGGTCAGCTGGGCGCGATTCCGGAAGCGCAGCAGCAGCGTGCGCGCGGGGACGTACACGTCCATGCTGACGTCGCGGATACCGAGCTTCTGGGTGGTCTGCGTGCTCACGCGCCGGTCCGCCAGCACCCCGATCACGGTGACCCAGTTGCTTCCTACTTTGAGCGGCTTGCCGATCGGGTCTTCCGTGGTGAAGAAGCGCGACCGCACGCCAAGCCCGATGATCGCGACGGGCAGGCCGCGCTCCACCTGCAGCGGCGTGAACGGATCCCCGCTCGCGAGCGAGAGGTTCGTCAGGCGGAAATACGTCGTGTCCACGCCCACGACCTTGCCGGAGCGATGCCGCCCTTCGCGGGTGATCGTCGTGTTCAAGACGATCTCGGCGCAGGCGACATCGACGGCCGGAATCACCCGCGCGATCGCCTCCGCGTCGGCGTAGGTGAGCCCCGGTGAGAATTTCTTCACTTCCTTCTCCGACCGCTCCTCGATCGGCCCTTCCTTCTGCTGCACCAGGGGGGTGATCAGCAGGTTGTTGGAGCCGAGCAGGCGCAGCTGCTCGAGAATCTCGCGCTCGGCGCCCTTGCCGATGGCGAGCATGGCGATGACGGAGGCGACGCCGAACAGGATGCCCAGCGAGGTCAGGAAGGCACGTAGCTTGTTGTGTTGCAGCGCCTCGACCGCCGTGCGGAATGTAAAGATCGCTTGGGGACCGAGCTCGGCGCGCAGCCGCGCCAGGGTCGCGCGATCGAGGCGCACGGGGTCAATCCTTGATGGACGCCTGCTTGCTGGTGTCGCCGGGCGCGGTCGCCACGCTGGCGCCGGCCGCCCGCAGCCGCACGAGTGTGAGGCGTTCATGGTTGGCGGGCGGTGACAGCAGCACCCGATCGTCCACGCCGAGGCCGCTGACGATGATCACCTCGTCGTCGTTCACCGCCCCCGTGCCAACTTCCTGCTTGACGACGCGCCCGCGCGCCTGCTTGTACACGAACGACACGCCGCCTTCTGAGCCCAGCGCCTCGAGCGGCACGAACAGCGCATCGGCGACCTTGAGCGTCTCGATCGCGTTTCCGGTGGTCATGCCGGGGCGCAGGGTGGAGTCCGATTGCTCCACCTGGACCTTCACCTCGAACACCTTCGCGTCGGCGTTGGGGCGTTGCTCGCCTACGTTCGCGACGCTCGTCACCTTACCGGTGAGGCGCTTGGTGGGATCGGCGTCCAGGGTGATCGCCACGGGCTGGCCCATGGCCACCTTGCGCACGTCGATCTCGTTGACGTACGTCACCGACTCCATGTGGGTGAGGTCGGGAAGCTGGGCAACCCCGGGATCCCAGGCGTTCACCTGGGAGCCTGTCGTCCGCTTCTTGCCGTTCCATTCTTTCGCATAAATGACCATGCCTGGTGCCGGCGCCTTGATGGTGAACCCGGCCATGAAGTCCTGCACCGCTTTGAGCAAGCCACGTTGCCGCGACAGCTCGGCACCGACTTCGCGCATCTTGGCCCGCGCCTGCTCGGTCTTCGTCTCGTAGTCCGCCTTGGCCTGCGCCAGCGCGCGTTGTGCCTTCTCGTAATCGATCTCCGCCTGGCGCTTGACCGTCGGCGCCTCGTAGACGGCCTGCTCTTTGGCGAGCCGCTTCTCCTCGAGCCCGAGCTCCATCGTACGAATGTTCTCCCGCGCGGTGGAAAGGTTGAGCGTCGAGTCGAGCATCGCCTGCTCGTACTGCGCGTCCGCCTTCTGGAGGGCGAGGGTCACTTCCTGGAGCTTCGGGGCGACGGTGGTCCGGTCGAGCTCGGCGACGACGTCCCCCTGTTTCACCACCGTGCCTTCGGGGACGATCGAGGAGATCTTCATCTGGTAGACGCCGGCCTGCTGCCCGCCGGGCGGCGCAGTGACCTGCACGAATTGGCGTGCGCGCAGCTCGCCTGCCGTGGTGACGACCACCGTGAACGGCCCGCGCTTCACGGGTGCCGCGACCACCGCATCCGTGCCGCGGCGATCACCCCCGAGGAGCCAGGCGCCAGGCAGAACGAGCGTCACCACAGCTGCGGCGATACGTTGCCGGCGTGTAGGAAGGAAGCGCATGTGAGCTCCTCTCGAGGCAGGGCCGGGCAGTGCGGCAAGCCACAGTTAGACACCGCCGGGACCAGTTTCGTTGCGAAGCACTGCCGCTGTGGCGTGTTCGCAACAGCAGCGGACTGCCGGCGGTCACGCCGGTTTCAGCTCGCGCACCGCCCGTCCCGCGGCGCGAATGTTCGCGAGCTTCATCTCCGAGTACTTCCGCGACAGCAGCACGCCGTGAGCGCCCCCCTGGAACGCCGCGCGCCCCGCCTGGTACACGTCCTCGGGCTGGGTCTTCTTCTCGGCCGGCCCCGTAGGGATGTCGATGTCGATCCCCGGCCAGATCTTGACGCGCGGCCCGACGCCCGCGACCGCGCGCTTCGTCTCGCGCAACACGTAGTCGGCTGAGAGGCCCTGTTCGGCGATGCGATCGAGCGGCTGCTCGTGATATTGCTGGACGCCGTAGGTGAAGTCCAGGGCCTGTTCGGGTGTCAGGTCCGCGAGCAGCGTCGCATGGATGTTTCGAATGTATTGCTGCTGGACGCCGTAGGTGAAGTCCAGGGCCTGTTCGGGTGTCAGGTCCGCGAGCAGCGTCGCATGGATGTTTCGAATGTATTGCCCAAGCCGCGGGCCGCCGCAGTTGTTGTACATCACGACCTTCAGGAAGTCCGAATAGTTGCCGAACTCGGCGTAATCCTGCTCCGCGCGGTACAGCGGTGAAAACGAATTGTTGTGCCAGATATGCCAGCCGACACCCTTCGCCGGGGCGACACTCTTCGCGAGCCGATGCAGGTCCCGGTAGGTGTCGCTGAGCCCCTCGTTCCACAGTCGCTCCCACGCGAGCAGCTCCGGATACTTGACCAGCAGGCGCCAGAACGTCACGAACGCGCCGTCGGCGGGTCGCTGCCCCGCGCGCAGCGCCGCGGCCCAGC
>WNGD01003665.1_pt1 | contig 28437 bp, 17 predicted proteins | sample 5400671 | NCBI WGS metagenome assembly WNGD01 (sample SAMN13153369, study PRJNA577476) | soil metagenome | isolation source: 40 cm soil or saprolite under grassland replicate 2 | place: USA:California | collected 2016-06-15
TGCTTGCGTGGCGGGCGGCGTTCGCGCTTCGTCAGCGCCGTCTCGAGCGCGTCGGCCAGGACGGGCCGTGTTCGGCGCGGCTCGATCACATCGTCGACGTAGCCGCGCTCTGCGGCGACGTACGGGTTGGCGAAGCGCTCCCGGTAGTCGCGGATCAGCTCGGCCCGTCTTGCCTCGGCGTCGGAGCCTTCGAGATCCTTGCGAAAGACGATGTTGACGGCGCCCTCCGGGCCCATCACGGCGACCTCAGCCGTCGGCCACGCGAAGTTGAAGTCGGCGCGGATGTGCTTCGAGCTCATGACGTCGTATGCGCCCCCGTACGCCTTGCGCGTGATCACCGCGAGCTTCGGAACCGTCGCCTCCGCATAGGCGTAGAGCAGCTTCGCTCCGTGGCGGATGATGCCGCCCCACTCCTGTGCGGTGCCGGGCAGGAAGCCGGGCACGTCGACGAAGGTGACGAGCGGAATATTGAACGCGTCGCAGGTGCGGACGAAACGCGCGCCCTTCACCGACGAGTCGATATCGAGGACGCCGGCGAGCGAACGCGGCTGGTTGCCGACGATGCCGACCGGGTGCCCGTTCAGGCGGGCCAGACCGCAGACGAGGTTCTCGGCCCAACGCTCGTGCACCTCGAGAAACTCCCGGTCGTCGACGACACGCCTGATCACGTCCTTCATGTCGTAGGGCTTGGCTGGATCGTCGGGGATCAGCGTGTCGAGCTCGGGGTCTTCGCGCGTGGCAGAGTCGGACGGCTCGAAGTACGGCGGCGCATCGACGTTGTTCTGGGGCAGAAACGAGAGCAGGTAGCGCGCGTCTTCGAGGCATGCCTCCTCGCTCGGCGAGATGAAGTGGGCCACACCCGACTTGGCAGCGTGCGTCGCCGCGCCGCCGAGCTCCTCGAAGGTCACCTCCTCACCGGTCACGGTCTTCACCACGTCTGGCCCCGTGATGAACATGTACGAGTTGCCCTCGACCATGAGCACGAAATCCGTCATGGCCGGGGAGTAGACGGCGCCGCCGGCGCACGGGCCCATGATCAGGCTGAGCTGCGGGATGACGCCCGAGGACTGGACGTTCCGCCAGAAGATCTCGGCGTAGCCGGCGAGGGAGACGACGCCTTCCTGGATCCGCGCGCCGCCCGAGTCATTGATCCCGATCACCGGGCACCCGTACTTGGCGGCCAGATCCATCACCTTGCAGATCTTCTCGGCGAAGACCTCCGAGAGGCTGCCACCGAACACGGTGAAGTCCTGCGAGAAGACGAAGACCTTGCGGCCGAAGACGGTGCCGTAGCCGGTGACGACGGCGTCGCCCCAGGGCCGCCGCTCCATCATTCCGAAGTTCGACTCGCGGTGGCGGACGTACCGGTCGAGCTCGACGAACGAGCCGGGATCGCAGAGCCGCTTCGCGCGCTCCCGCGCGAGCAGCCGCCCCTCCTCGCGCCGGCGCTCGACGGCGCTCTCGCTCCCGGCGTGCAGCGCCTCCTCACGCAGCTCCTCGAGCCGCCGAAGCTTCGCCTCGGTCGACTGATCGTCGGTCGTCGCCATCAGGCGAGAGCGTACCGCGGGGCGCCGGCGGTAGAGTCGCGCCGTGGACCCGCTCGACCGGTCGACGATCTGGCCGTACGAGGACGGGGACCCCGGGCGCTTCTACTACTCGCGGTACGGGAGCCCGACCGTCGAGGAGGCGGAGCGGCAGCTCGGCGAGCTCGACGGCGGAACCGCGCTCCTCTACCCCTCGGGCTCGGCCGCCGTCACCGGCCTCGTGCTCGGCCTGCTCTCGCCGGGCGACACCGTGGCGCTCGCCGAGGGCTGCTACTACGGGACCGGCGTGCTCCTGACCGAGCTCGAGCGCTGGGGGCTTCGCCACGTCGAGTTCGACCAGACCGGCCCGCCGCCGCCGGACGTGCAGCTCGTCTGGCTCGAGGCGCCGTCGAACCCGTACCTGACCGTCCCGGATCTCGAGGCCGCCGCCGCGCACCCGGCGTCCGTCGTCGTCGACGCGACCGCGGCGACGCCGATCCACCTGCGCCCGCTCGAGCGCGGCGCCGACTTGGTGCTGCACAGCGCGACGAAGTACCTCGCCGGACACGACGACGCGCTCCTCGGCGCGGTCGTCGCGAAGAGCCCGGAGACTGCCGAGCGGCTGCGCCGGTTCCGGGGCGTGACCGGGATCGTCGCCGCGCCGGACACGGCGTGGCTCCTGCTCCGCGGGCTGAAGACGCTCCGCGTCCGCGTCGAGCGGCAGACGGCCACCGCGCAGGCCCTCGCGGAGCGGCTGCGGATGCATCCGAAGGTCGAGACCGTCCGCTACCCGGGCTTCGGCGGCCTGCTCTCCTTCGACGTCGCCGACGGCGAGGCGGCGCGCCGCGTCGAGACCGGCACGAGCGTGATCGTGAACGCCACCTCGCTCGGGGGCACGACCTCCGTGCTCGAGACGCGCCGCCGCTGGGAGGGCGACCGCGTGCCGGCCGGCCTGCTGCGGCTGAGCGTCGGGCTCGAGGACGCGGGCGAGCTGTGGTCGGATCTCGCGCAGGCGCTCGAGCAGGCCTAAATCACCTAGGACGTGCCGACCCGTCAGTAGGCCGTTCGGCCTAGACAGGTGGAGAGGCCTGACCTACACTTCGCTCCCTAGATTCTGGCCCTTCGAGACTGATGACTGGAATCGCGACACGTAAATAGGGGTTGAAAACCGGGAGAAATGCGAGCGGCCGCGTTTCTGTCCTCTAGGCACCCGGGAAAGAAACGCAATACGGGGGGCAAGCAGACCGGCGGCTCGTCCTTTTTCACCATCCCTGAACGAAGGAGCTTCTTGTGGCGGTCGGACACGAAGTCGAGGGCGGGAGGAGCCGGCGGCGCGCGCGGTCCGCGTCGACGCGCCCGCCGTCGAAGACACCTACGCCGAAGAACGGCGCGGCCGCCGCCGGGCAGGCGAACGGGCATGTGGATGCCGCCGACCTGCAGGCGCTGCTGTCGGCCCTGCAGGCGGCGAAGGACGGCGACTTCGCGGCGCGCCTCCCCGCCCGGGGCAAGGGCATCGTCGCCGAGTTGCACGCAGCCTTCAACGGGCTGGCCGACCGCCGCCAGCAGATGGCCAAGGAGGTCACGCGCGTCAGCCGCGTAATCGGACGCGAGGGACGGATGACCGAGCGCGCCGCCATGCGCGGCGCGGACGGCGGCTGGATCGAAACGATGGACTCCCTCAACTCGCTCATCGACGACCTCGTGCGCCCGACCACCGAGGTGGCGCGCGTGATCGACGCCGTCGCCCAGGGCGACCTCTCGCAGAAGATGCAGCTGAAGATCGAGGGTCAGCCGGTCAAGGGCGAGTTCGCCCGCATCGGAACCACGGTCAACGCGATGGTCGACCAGCTCTCGTCCTTCGCCGACGAGGTCACCCGCGTCGCCCGCGAGGTCGGCACCGAGGGCAAGCTCGGCGGCCAGGCCAAGGTCAAGGGCGTCAGCGGCGTCTGGAAGGACCTGACCGACAACGTCAACACGCTGGCCGGCAACCTGACGAGCCAGGTCCGCAACATCGCGGAGGTCACGACCGCGGTCGCGAACGGCGACCTCTCCAAGAAGATCACCGTGGACGTCAAGGGCGAGATCCTCGAGCTCAAGGACACGATCAACACGATGGTCGACCAGCTCTCCGCGTTCGCGGACGAGGTCACCCGCGTCGCGCGCGAGGTCGGCACCGACGGCGTCCTCGGCGGCCAGGCACAGGTCAAGGGCGTCAGCGGCGTCTGGAAGGACCTGACCGAGAACGTGAACGGCCTCTCGTCGTCCCTGACGACCCAGGTGCGCAACATCGCCGCAGTCACGACGGCCGTCGCGAACGGCGACCTGTCCAAGAAGATCACGGTCGACGTCAAGGGCGAGGTGCTCGAGCTGAAGGAGACCATCAACACGATGGTCGACCAGCTCCGGTCGTTCTCGGCCGAGGTGACGCGCGTCGCGAAGGAGGTCGGCACCGAAGGCAAGCTCGGCGGCCAGGCGAACGTCGAGGGCGTCAGCGGCGTCTGGCGTGACCTGACCGAGAACGTGAACGGCATGGCCGCGAACCTGACCGACCAGGTGCGGAACATCGCCCAGGTGACGACCGCCGTCGCGAACGGCGACCTGAGTCAGAAGATCACGGTCGACGTCCGCGGCGAGGTGCTCCAGCTCAAGGACACGATCAACACGATGGTCGACCAACTGCGCTCGTTCGCGTCCGAGGTGACGCGCGTCGCGCGCGAGGTCGGCACCGAGGGCCGTCTCGGCGGCCAGGCGAACGTCGAAGGCGTGAGCGGCGTCTGGAAGGACCTGACGGACAACGTGAACACGCTGGCCGGCAACCTGACGAGCCAGGTCCGCAACATCGCGCAGGTGACGACGGCGGTCGCGAACGGCGACCTCTCGAAGCAGATCACGGTCGACGTTAAGGGCGAGATCGCGGAGCTAAAGGACACGATCAACACGATGGTCGACCAGCTCTCCGCCTTCGCGGCCGAGGTCACGCGCGTGGCGCGCGAGGTCGGCACCGAGGGGAAGCTCGGCGTCCAGGCTCAGGTCGAGGGCGTCAGCGGCGTCTGGCGCGGCTTGACCGAGAATGTGAACCTGATGGCGACCTCGCTCACCGACCAGGTGCGCAACATCGCCGACGTCACGACCGCGGTCGCGAACGGCGACCTCTCGAAGAAGGTCACGGTCGACGTGCGCGGCGAGATCCTCGAGCTCAAGAACACGATCAACACGATGGTCGACCAGCTCTCCGCGTTCGCGGACGAGGTCACCCGCGTCGCGCGCGAGGTCGGCACCGAGGGACGCCTCGGCGGCCAGGCCGAGGTCGAGGGCGTCAGCGGCACGTGGCGCGACCTGACCGAGAACGTCAACTCGATGGCGCAGAACCTGACCGACCAGGTGCGGAACATCGCCGCCGTCACGACCGCGGTCGCAAAGGGCGACCTGACCCAGAAGATCACGGTCGACGCGCGCGGCGAGGTGCTCGAGCTGAAGGAGACCATCAACACCATGGTCGACCAGCTCTCCGCCTTCGCGGACGAGGTCACCCGCGTCGCCCGCGAGGTCGGCACCGAGGGCATCCTCGGCGGCCAGGCCGAGGTCGAAGGCGTCTCGGGGACGTGGCGCCGCCTGACCGAGAACGTGAACGGCATGGCGCAGAACCTGACCGACCAGGTGCGGAACATCGCCGCCGTCACGACCGCCGTCGCCCGCGGCGACCTCTCGCAGAAGATCACGGTCGACGCACACGGCGAGGTGCTCCAGTTGAAGGAGACCATCAACACGATGGTCGACCAGCTCTCGTCCTTCGCCGACGAGGTCACCCGCGTCGCCCGCGAGGTGGGCTCGGAGGGCCGCCTCGGCGGCCAGGCGCAGGTCGAGGGCATCAGCGGCACCTGGCGGGGCCTCACCGAGTCGGTCAACTTCATGGCGGCCTCGCTCACCGAGCAGGTGCGGAACATCGCCGACGTGACGACCGCGGTCGCGAACGGCGACCTCTCGAGAAAGGTGACGGTCGACGTGCGCGGCGAGATCGCCGAGCTGAAGACGACGATCAACACGATGGTCGACCAGCTCTCCGCCTTCGCGGACGAGGTCACGCGCGTCGCGCGCGAGGTCGGCACCGAGGGCAAGCTCGGCGGCCAGGCCGAGGTCAAGGGCGTCTCCGGCGTTTGGAAGGACCTGACCGAGAACGTCAACACGCTCGCCGGCAACCTGACCGACCAGGTGCGAAACATCGCCGCGGTCACGACCGCGGTCGCGAAGGGCGACCTGACGCAGAAGATCACCGTCGACGCGCGCGGCGAGGTGCTGCAGCTCGCCGACACGATCAACACCATGGTCGACCAGCTCTCGACCTTCGCCGACGAGGTCACGCGCGTCGCCCGCGAGGTCGGCACCGAGGGCGTGCTCGGCGGCCAGGCGCAGGTCGAGGGCGTCAGCGGAACCTGGCGCGACCTGACCGAGTCGGTGAACGGCCTCGCGTCGAACCTGACGGGCCAGGTCCGCAACATCGCCGACGTCACGACCGCGGTCGCGAACGGCGACCTCTCGAAGAAGATCACCGTGGACGTCAAAGGCGAGGTGCTCGACCTCAAGGAGACGATCAACACGATGGTCGACCAGCTCCGCGCGTTCGCCTCCGAGGTGACGCGTGTCGCTCGCGAGGTCGGCACCGAGGGCCGCCTCGGCGGCCAGGCCGCGGTCGAGGGCGTCAGCGGGGTCTGGAACGACCTTACCGACAACGTCAACTTCATGGCCTCGTCGCTCACCGAGCAGGTGCGGAACATCGCCCAGGTCACGACGGCGGTCGCGAACGGCGACCTATCGAAGAAGGTGACCGTCGACGTCAAGGGCGAGGTGCTCGAGCTCAAGGACACGATCAACACGATGGTCGACCAGCTCTCGTCCTTCGCCGACGAGGTGACCCGCGTCGCCCGCGAGGTCGGCACCGAGGGCAAGCTCGGCGGCCAGGCGAACGTCAAGGGTGTCAGCGGCACGTGGAAGGACCTGACCGACTCCGTGAACCACCTCGCGTCCAACCTGACCGACCAGGTGCGGAACATCGCCGCGGTCACGACCGCGGTCGCGAAGGGCGACCTCTCGCAGAAGATCACCGTCGACGCGCGCGGCGAGGTGCTCGCGCTCAAGAACACGATCAACACGATGGTCGACCAGCTCTCGTCGTTCGCGGCCGAGCTGACCCGCGTCGCGAAGGAAGTCGGCACGGAGGGCATCCTGGGCGGCCAGGCCCAGGTCGAAGGCGTCAGCGGTGTCTGGCGCGACCTGACCGACAGCGTCAACCAGCTCGCCGCGACTCTGACGACGCAGCTGCGCGCGATCGCGGACGTGTCCACGGCCGTGACGCAGGGCGACCTGACGAGGTCGATCACCGTCGAGGCGGAGGGCGAGATCGACGCCCTGAAGCAGAACCTCAACCAGATGATCACGAACCTACGCGAGACGACCGCGCGCAACGCGGAGCAGGACTGGCTGAACTCGAACCTCGCCCGCTTCAGCGGCATGATGCAGGGCCAGCGCGACTTGCAGACCGTATCGCGTCTGATCATGTCGGAGCTGACGCCGCTCGTCGGCGCGGGCTTCGGCGCCTTCTTCCTCATGCACCACAGCGACGAGGCCGCCGAGAGCGAGGCGCGCCTCCTCGCGAGCTACGGCTACAAGGAGCGCAAGAAGATCGCCAACCGCTGGAAGGTTGGCGAGGGCCTCGTCGGCCAGGCGGCGCTCGAGAAGCAGTCGATCCTGATCACCGAGCCGCCGGAGGACTACATCAAGATCGCCTCCGGCCTCGGCGAGGCTGCGCCGCGGAACGTGATCGTGATGCCCGTGCTCTTCGAGGACCAGGTGATGGCCGTTACCGAGCTCGCCTCGTTCCAGCCGTTCAGCGAGGTGCAGCGCGGCTTCCTCGACCAGCTCGGCGAGACGATCGGCATCGTCATCAACACGATCCAGGCGAACATGCGGACGGAGGAGCTGCTGCAGCAGTCGCAGGGCCTCACCCAGGAGCTGCAGGCACAGTCCGAGGAGCTGCAGGCCCAGCAGGAGGAGCTCCGGCGCTCGAACGCGGAGCTCGAGCAGCAGGCGCAGACGCTGAAGGCGTCGGAGGAGCTGCTGCAGACTCAGCAGGAGGAGCTCCAGCAGACGAACGAGGAGCTCGAGGAGAAGGCCCAGCTGCTCGAGGAGCAGAACCGCCGAATCGAGATCAAGAACCGCGAGATCGAGCTTGCCCGGGCGGCACTCGAGGAGAAGGCCGAACAGCTCGCGCTCTCGTCGAAGTACAAGAGCGAGTTCCTCGCGAACATGAGCCACGAGCTGCGGACGCCGCTCAACTCGCTGCTGATCCTGGCCAAGCTGCTCGCGGACAACGCCGAGGAGAACCTGACCGAGAAGCAGATCGAGTTCTCGAACACGATCTACCAGGCCGGCGCCGACCTGCTCGGGCTGATCAACGACATCCTCGATCTCTCGAAGGTCGAGGCGGGGAAGATGGACGTCCAGGTCACCGACGTGAAGCTCAGCGACGTGCGCGAGTACGTCGACCGGACGTTCTCGCCGCTCGCCGAGCAGAAGGGGCTCGGGCTCGAGGTCGAGGTGGTCGGCGCGAACATCCCGCCGACGGTCGAGACCGACGAGCAGCGGCTCCAGCAGATCCTCAAGAACCTGCTCTCGAACGCGGTCAAGTTCACCGACGCAGGCTCGGTCACGCTGCGGATCGAGCTCGCGCCGGAAGGAATGCAGTTCGCCGGCGAGACGCTCGCGCACGCCGAGAGCGTGCTGGCATTCTCGGTCACCGACACCGGGATCGGGATCCCGGAGGACAAGCTCAAGCTGATCTTCGAGGCGTTCCAGCAGGCCGACGGGACGACGAGCCGCCGCTACGGCGGCACCGGGCTCGGCCTCTCGATCAGCCGCGAGATCGCCCGGCTGCTCGGCGGCGAGATCCGCGTCAGCTCGACTCCGGGGCGTGGGAGCACGTTCACGCTGTTCCTACCCACACACCACGTGCCGCCGCCCTCGTACATGGGGCCGGCGGAGCAGGTCGGGGAGCTCGAGGCGCACCTCGACGCGCTCGTCCGCGAGGGGTCGGCGCTCGTGCGCGAGGGCGAGGCCATGCTCGAGCGCCCCGAGCTCGACCCGGCGCTGCTGCTGCCTAGCAGCGAGGTGCCCGACGACCGCGAGAACATCGAGGACGGCGACCGCGTCGTGCTGATCGTCGACGATGATCCCGGCTTCGCCTCGACGGTGCTCGACATCGCCCGCGAGCGGGGCTTCAAGGGCATCGTCGCACTCCGCGGCGACGCTGGCCTCGCGCTCGCGCACGAGCTCACGCCGGACGCGATCGTCCTCGACATGAAGCTGCCCGGGATGGACGGCTGGGCCGTGCTCGACAAGCTCAAGCACCATCCGGAGACGCGGCACATCCCGGTTCACATCGTCTCGGCCGCCGACAACGGCCGCACGAACGCGCTCCGTGCGGGCGCGGTCGCGTTCCTCGAGAAGCCCGCGACGAAGGAGTCGCTCGAGGAGGCGCTCGGCGAGCTTCGGAGCTTCGTCGAGCGCGGCGTCCGCCACCTGCTCGTCGTCGAGGACGACGAGCAGCAGCGGAACTCGATCGTGGAGCTCATCGGCCGGGGCGACGACGTCGAGATCACCGCGGTCGGCTCGAGCGAGGAAGCCCTGAGCGCCCTCGCGGACCAACGCTTCGACTGCATGGTGCTCGACCTGAAGCTGCCCGACACGACCGGCTTCAAGCTGCTCGAGCAGCTGAAGAAGGAAGACCGCTTCCAGCAGCTGCCGGTGATCGTCTACACCGGCAAGGAGCTGACGCGGCGGGAGGAGACGCGGCTGAAGAAGTACGCCGAGACGATCATCGTCAAGGACGCCCGCTCGCCCGAGCGGCTGCTCGACGAGACCTCGCTGTTCCTGCACCGGGTGGAGGCGCGCCTACCGCAGGCGAAGCGGCGGATGCTCGAGCAGCTGCACTCCGCCGAGGAGATCTTCAAGGGCAAGAAGATCCTGATCGTCGACGACGACGTGCGGAACGTTTTCGCGCTGACCAGCGTGCTCGAGGCGAATGGGATGGAGGTCGTCTTCGCCGAGAACGGCAGGGAAGGGATCGCTGCGCTCCGGGAGAACCCGGACGTCGACCTCGTCCTGATGGACATCATGATGCCGGAGATGGACGGCTACCAGACCATGCAGGCCGTGCGCGAGATGCCGCAGTTCAAGGAGCTGCCGATCATCTCGCTGACCGCGAAGGCGATGAAGGGCGACCGCCAGAAGTCGATCGCCTCGGGAGCCTCCGACTACATCACGAAGCCGGTGGACACCGATCAGCTTCTTTCCCTGATGCGGGTCTGGCTCTACCACTAGCCGGGTGGCGGCGCCGGTGCGCAGGCCGCGAGACACCTCGGAGGAGCCTCCCGGCTCGACCACGCCGCCGCCGCCCCTCAGCCCGCGCGAGCCGGAGCCCGCGCCGCCCGCGGCCGCCGAGCCGCCGGTTCTGCCCCGCCGCGACGAGGACCTCGAGACCCTCGAAGTCCAGCTGCTGCTGGAGGGCGTCTACCGGCGGTACGGCTTCGACTTCCGCGAATACGCGCCGGCCTCGCTGAAGCGGCGGCTCTGGCGGCGCGTCTACGCAGAGAACATGACGTCGATCTCGCAGCTGCTCGACCGGCTCCTGCACGACCCGGCCTGCATGGAGCGGCTGCTGCTCGACCTCTCGATCAACATCACCGCGATGTTCCGCGATCCGAGCTTCTACGCGGCCGTCCGCGCGAAGGTCGTGCCGCTGCTCCGCACCTATCCGTTCACGCGCATCTGGGCCGCGGGCTGCTCGACCGGCGAGGAGGTCTATTCGCTCGCGATCGTCCTCGAGGAAGAAGGCGTCTACGATCGGACGCGGATCTACGCGACCGACATCAACGAGGCCGTGATCGAACGGGCACAGGCGGGTGTCTTCCCGCTCGACAAGATGCAGCAGTACACGCAGAACTACATCAAGGCCGGCGGCACGCGCGCGTTCTCCGAGTACTACGTCGCCGCCTACGACGGGGCGCGCTTCTCGCGCAGCCTGACCGAGAACGTCGTCTTCGCGCAGCACAACCTCGCGATGGACCGGAGCTTCAACGAGTTCAACATGATCGTGTGCCGCAACGTGATGATCTACTTCGACAAGGTCCTGCAGGACCGCGTCCACGAGCTCTTCTACGAGAGCCTGGACGTGTTCGGCGTGCTCGCGCTCGGCCACAAGGAGTCCATCTCCTTCACGCCGTACGTCGACCGGTACGAGGAGCTCGATCCCGGCGAGCGCATCTACCGGAAGGTGGCATGAACTACGAGCTGATCGCGATCGGCACCTCCTGGGGAGGGCTCTCGGCGCTCAGCAGGCTGCTCGCCGACCTGCCCGCCGAGCTCGAGCAGCCGGTCGTCGTCGCCCAGCACCGCGCGCCCGACTCGCCCGAGGGCGGCCTCGGCTATCTGCTCTCGAGCCACACGACGCGGGTCGTCCGCGACGCCGTCGACAAGGACGTGCTCGAGCCGTTCCACGTCTACCTGGCGCCGCCGGACTATCACCTCCTCGTCGAGCCCGGCCGGCTCGCACTCTCCACGGACGAGTTCGTCCGGTTCGCCCGGCCGTCGATCGACGTGCTCTTCGAGACGGCCGCCGACGCCTACGGCGAGCGCACGATCGGAATCGTCCTGACCGGCGCGAACGAGGACGGCGCCGACGGCCTCGCCCGGATCAAGCAGCGCGGCGGCGTCGCGATCGTGCAGGATCCGGCGAGCTCGGAGCGGCGGCGCATGCCGGAGGCAGCGATCGCCGCGACCGAGGCCGACGCGGTGCTGCGGATCGACGAGATCGGACTGTTCCTGTACGGGCTCTGTTGTGCGGCCCCGCAACCGCCTGTCCGCGAAGACCCACGGGTCGAGGGCGTTCAGGGGACGTCACGGCGACCGTGACCGCCAACATTCTCCTCGTCGACGACCGGCCGAAGAACCTGCTCGCGCTCGAGGCGATCCTCGAGCCGCTCGGGCACAACCTCGTGTCGGTCGACTCGGGCGACGCGGCCCTGAAGGAGCTGCTGCAGCGCGACTTCGCCTGCATCCTGCTCGACGTCCAGATGCCCGAGCTCGACGGCTTCGAGACCGCCGAGCTGATCAAGCAGCGCCAGCGGACGAGCCACATCCCGATCATCTTCCTGACGGCGATCTCGAAAGAGGAACAGCACGTCTTCCGCGGCTACTCGGCCGGCGCCGTCGACTACCTCTTCAAGCCGTTCAACCCGGACATCCTCCGCTCGAAGGTCGCCGTCTTCATCGAGCTCTGGGAGAAGACGGAGCAGCTGAGGATGCAGGCCGAGCTACTCCGGGAGCAGGAGCTCGGAGCGCTGCGCCGCGAGAGCGAGGAGCGATATCGGCAGCTCGCCGACGCGATGCCGCAGATCGTCTGGACGGCGGACACCGACGGCAACGCGAGCTACTTCAACCGGCAGTGGTTCGAGTACACGGGCATGAGCGAAGAGGACGCAGGGCCGGCGGCGTGGCACCTGGTCACGCATCCGGACGACCTGCCCGGGGTGGCGGCGAAGCTCGAGCAGACGCTGCGGACCGGCGCCGTCTTCGAGGCCGAGCACCGGATCCGCAACGGAGAAGGAGCCTACCGTTGGCACCTCGTCCGCGCGGTGCCGATCCGGGACGACTCGGGCTCGATCGCCTTCTGGATCGGCACGGCGACCGACATCCACGACCGCAAGCAGATCGAGGAGCAGCGGGCGTTCATCGTCGAGGCGAGCGCCGTGCTCGGCGGCTCGCTCGACTACCGCAAGACGCTCGCCGACGTGGCGCAGCTCGCCGTTCCGCAGATCGCGGACTGGTGCGCGGTCGACGTCGTCGAAGACGACGGCTCGATCCACCAGCTGGCGATCGCACACTCCGACCCGGCGAAGGTCACCTTCGCGCGCGAACTGCAGCAGCGCTATCCGCCCGATCCGGCGGCAGAGACGGGCGCCGCGGCCGTGATCCGCAGCGGCGAGCCCGAGCTCGTCCCGGAGATGTCGGACGAGGTGCTCGCCGCGCTCGCCGCCGACGAGCTCCATCTCGACCTGATCCGCGAGCTCGGCCTCCGCTCGTACATGTGCGTGCCGCTGAAAGCCCGGGGCCGCGTCCTCGGAGCGATCTCGTTCGTCGCCGCCGAGTCCGAGCGGTCGTTCGGCGGGAACGACCTGCTGCTCGCCGAGGAGCTGGCACGCCGGGCGGCGACGGCCGTCGACAACGCGCAGCTCCACCGCGAGACCGAGGAGCGCGCCCAGGCGGCCCGGGTACTCGCGACGATCGGCGACGGCGTCGTGTTGATCGACTCGGACGGCATCGTGCGACTCTGGAACCCGGCGGCAGAGGCAATCGCCGGTCTGCGCGCGGAGGACGTCGTCGGCCGACCGGCCGACGAGGCGCTGCCCGGCTTCGCCCAGAGCGTCCCGCGCGTCCCGGTCGCGTCGGCGCCGGCCCGCCCGACCGTGACCGAGACCGTCCCGGTCGAGATCGGCGGCCGCGAGCTCTGGCTCTCGATCTCGGGCGTCGGCTACGAGGAGGGGCCCTGACGCTGCGCCGCGGAGACCTCGAGCTCGAGCACCAGCTCCGCGACAAGCTGCTCGAGATCATCGTGGAGGAGTCGGAGCGGTTGTCGGTGATCGTCAACGACCTCCTGCTGGCGAGCCAGCTCGACTCCGGGCGGCTGCAGGTCAACATCCAGCGCTGCGACCCGCGCGTCCTCGCCGAGACGGTCGTCGAGGCCGCGCGGACGCACCTGCCCGCGGGCGTCGAGCTCCACCTGCAGGCGGCCGGGAAGCTGCCGGCCGTCCAGGCCGACCCGGAGCAGCTCCGCCAGGTGCTCGCGAACGTCGTCGACAACGCGGTCAAGTACTCGCCCGACGGCGGGACGGTCGAGGTGAAGCTCGATCCGCAGGACGGGTACATGCGCTTCTCGGTCACCGACCGCGGCCTCGGCATCCCCGCGCCCGAGCAGCGACGGATCTTCGAGAAGTTCTACCGCGTCGATCCGCAGATGACGGGCGGGATCGGCGGCACGGGCCTCGGCCTCTACATCTCTCGCGAGCTGGTCCGCCGCGTCGAGGGCCGGATCTGGGTCGAGTCGCGCGCCGGCGGCGGCTCGACCTTCTACGTCGAGATCCCGCTCGCCCGCAGCGGCACGAAGCCCGACGCGAGGCGCAAGGCGAAGGCGACCGCCTGAGTGACCGCGCACGACCCCCAGGCCAGGGCGATCCCATCCCAAGTAACACAGTGTTACTTGGGGTCGGAGGTGGAGGACGCGCTGAGGTCGGAAACGCCTGGAGGAAAGGGGGATGGCGTGGTCCTGAAGGTGTGGCTAGCCGTATGCCGCCGATACTGCCTTCGTGCCACGATGTAACCGATGGCCATGACCGTGCTGATCGTTGACGACCACCCGAGCTTCCGCTCGAACGCCCGCGCCCTGCTCGAGGCCGAGGGCTACGAGGTCGTCGGCTTGGCCGCGGACGGCGCCTCCGCGCTCGCGGCGGCGCACGAGCTACGGCCCGACCTCGTGCTGCTCGACGTGCAGCTGCCCGATTTCGACGGTTTCGAGGTGGCCGCGCGCCTGCGCGCGTCCTCGAACGGCACCGGGCCGGCGGTCGTGCTCACCTCGAGCCGCGACGCCTCCGATTTCGGCCATCTCGTCACCGAGAGCGGCGCACGCGGCTTCGTGCCGAAGGGCGAGCTCTCGGGCGCCGCGCTCGCCGCATTGCTCGAATGAGCTACACCCAGCGGCTCTGGCTCTCGTTCGGGCCAGCGGCGCTTGCGATCGGCGCGCTCGCGCTGATCCTCGTCGTGACGAGTCACCACGAGTCGCAGCCGGCCTTCACAGGCGCGCTTGGGCTCGCCGGCGGCTGGTCGTTCGTCGCCGCCGGCCTCGTCGCCTGGTCGCGCCGGCCGGGAAACAACACGGGCCGCCTGATGGTCGCCGTCGGCTTCGCCTGGTTCCTGCTCGCCCTGAGCGACGCAAACGGCTCGTGGCTCTTCACGATCGGGGGCCTCTTCGACGCCTTCGTCCTCGCGGTCTTCGTCCACCTGCTGCTCGCCTTCCCGACGGGGAGGCTCGAGACGCCGCTCGAGCGCCTCGTCGTCGCGATCGCCTACCCGACCGCGCTCGTCGCCAACACGAGCATTCTTCTCTTCGACCGCCACCCGATCAGCGACTGCAAGAAGTGCCCCGACAACAGGTTCCTCGTCGAGAGCAACCACGGGGTCGTCACCGCGCTCAACGTCTTCTGGGACCTCGCCGGCGTCGTGATCATGGGCGCCGTCGTCTTCGTCCTCGTCCGCCGCTGGCGCGCGGCGACGACCGCGGGGCGGCGAGTGCTGAGACCGGTGCTGTTCTCGGGCGCCGCGACGATCGCCCTGATCGGCGTCACCTTCGCGCTCGACCCGGTGTCGATGCTGGCGAAGGACGTCGTCGGCGCCGTCGCCCTGGTTGCATTCGTCTCGGTCCCGTATTTCTTTCTGGCGGGGCTGATGCACTCGCGGCTCGCACGCGCCGATGTCGGACGGCTGTTCGTCGGCGTGCCCGAGAATCCCTCGCCCGAGCAGCTGCACGCGGCCTTCCGGCGCGTCCTGCGCGACCCGACCGCCCGGCTCGCTCACTGGCTCCCCGAGCGCAACATGTTCGTCGATCTCGAGGGCTGGCCGTTCGAGGAGACCGAAGGCGCGAATCGGGCGCTGACGATGATCGAGTACGAGGGCCGCCGTGTCGGCGCGCTCGTCCACGATCCGTCGTTGCGCGACGAGCCGGAACTGCTCGAGGCAGCGGTCGCGAATGCGCGGATCGGGCTCGAGAAGGATCGCCTCCAGGCCGAGCTCCGCGCGCGGCTGATCGAGCTCGAGCGCGAGCGGGACTTCGTCGCCACCGTCGTCAACACCGCACCGGCGCTCTTCTGTGTCATCGACGCGGAGGGCCGGGTCGTCCGCTTCAACGACTCCCTGCACCGGCTGAGCGGAATCGCCGACGACGAGCGCGCCCACGGCCGCTTCTTCTGGGAGCTCTTCATGGGGCCGGAGGAGGAACGCTCGGCGCGTACGGCGCTCGCCGATTGGCTCGAGAACGGCGAGGGCGCGACGCGCGAGAGCGCCTGGATCGCGGCCGGCGGCGGCCGGCGGATCGTCGCGTGGTCGCTGACGCCGCTCGTCGACGCGCAGGGGCGGCCGCGCTTCCTGATCTCCGGGATCGACGTGACCGAGCGGAAGCTGCAGGAGGCCGAGCTCCGCCGCTCGCGGGCCCGGATCGTGGAGGCCGCCGACGCCGAGCGCCGCCGGCTCGAGCGCAATCTCCACGACGGCGCGCAGCAGCGGCTCGTCTCGCTCTCGCTCGCCCTCCGGCTCGCCCAGGCGAGGTTGAAGACCGACCCGGACGCGGCGGAGAGGATGCTGGCCGCCGCGCAGCAGGAGCTCGCGCACGCGCTCGAGGAGCTGCGCGAGCTCGCGCGCGGGATCCACCCGGCGATCCTCACCGACCGCGGCCTCGACGCCGCGCTCGAAGCGCTTGCCGCACGGGCGCCGTTGCCGGTCGAGGTCGCGAGCCTGCCGGGCGAGCGGCTCCCCGGCCCGATCGAGGCGGCCGCGTACTACGTCGTCTCCGAGGGCCTCGCCAACGTCGTCAAGTACGCGCAGGCCTCGGCGGTGCGCGTCAGCATCGAGCGCCGTAACGGCGTCGCCTGCGTCGAGGTCGAAGACGACGGCGTCGGCGGCGCCGATCCGTCGGTCGGCACGGGGCTGCGCGGCCTCTCCGACCGGATCGAGGCGCTCGACGGCCGGCTCGAGGTCGAGAGCCCGCACGGGGGCGGTACCCGGATCCGGGCCGAGATTCCCGTGTCGTAGGGGAGTAGGCTCAAACCGTGCGCGTCGTGCTCGCCGACGACTCCCTGCTCCTGCGCGAGGGGCTCGTGCGTCTGCTCGAGGAGACGGGCTTCGAGGTCCTGGCTCAGTCGGGCACCGCGGACGACCTGCTGCGCCACGTCGCCATGCACAAGCCCGATGTGGCGATCGTGGACATCAAGATGCCGCCGACGCACACCGACGAGGGGCTGCGCGCGGCCCAGACGATCCGGGAGAAGCATCCGAAGGTCGGCGTCGTCGTCCTCTCCCAGTACGTCGAGCCGGGCTACGCGATGGAACTGCTCGCCGAGAGCGCCGAGGGCGTCGGCTACCTGCTCAAGGACCGGATCTCGGATCTCGAGGAGTTCGCAGGCGCCGTCCGCCGCGTCGGCGAAGGTGGGTCGGCGCTCGATCCCGCGGTCGTCTCCGAGCTCGTCGGCCGCCGCCGGCGCGACGACCCGCTCGAGGAGCTCACGGCCCGCGAGCGGGAGGTGATCGAGCTGATGGCCGAGGGCCGCTCGAACGCCGCGATCGCCAAGGCGATGTTCGTGACCGAGCGCGCCGTCGAGAAGCACGTGACGAGCATCTTCCAGAAGCTCCGCCTGCCGGCAAGCGAGCAGGACCACCGGCGCGTGCTCGCGGTCCTGCAGTACCTTCGCTCGTCCGCGTGACCGCGCTCCCGACCGGGACGGTGACGCTTCTCTTCACGGACATCGAAGGGTCGACGAAACTCGTCCACGAGCTCGGCGACGCCTGGGAGCCCGTGCTCGACGAGCACCGGCAACTGTTGCGCGCCGCGATCGCGGAGGCGGGCGGCAGCGAGATCGACTGCCGCGCCGACGAGCTCTTTGCCGTGTTCTCCCGCGCGCCCGAGGGGCTCGCGGCCGCCGCGGCGGCGCAGCGCGCGCTCGCGGCGCAGGCGTGGCCGTCCGAGAGCGGCGTCCGGGTCCGCATGGGCCTCCACACCGGCCGGCCCGTGCTCGGCCGCAACGGGTACGTCGGGCTCGACGTCCACCGGGCGGCCCGGATCTGCGCGGCCGCCCACGGCGGCCAGGTGCTCCTCTCCGCGGCGACCCGCGACGCCGCAGCCGGGCTCGAGACGCTCGACCTCGGCGAGCACGCGCTGCGCGGCCTCCCACAGCCGGAGCGGCTGTTCCAGCTGCTCGCACCCGGCCTGCGGCTCGAGTTCCCGCCCCCGAACGCCGAGCCGACGCCGTCGGGACCGCGGCCGCGAGTCGTCCTCGCCGACGACTCGGTGCTCCTGCGCGAGGGAATCGGGCGTCTGCTCGAGGATGCGGGCTTCGAGGTCGCTGCCCAGTCGGGCACCGCGGACGACCTGTTGCGCGACGTGGAGCTGCACGCGCCGGACGTCGCCATCGTCGACGTGCGCATGCCCCCCACGCACACCGACGAGGGCCTGCGCGCCGCGAAGGAGATCCGCCGCCGCCACCCGGACGTCGGCGTCCTCGTCCTCTCGCAGTACGTCGAGCCTGCGTACGCGCGCGAGCTGCTCGACGCGAGCCCCGAAGGGATCGGCTACCTGCTCAAGGACCGCGTCTCCAACGTGTCCGAGTTCGCCGCCGCCGTGCGCACGGTCGCCGCCGGCGGGTTCGCGCTCGATCCCGAGCTGCCGTACCTGTAGCTCGTAGTACGGCTGCCCGCACGGGGGATTCACCGGCTTCCACGCGCCGCGGACACGGGCTCGCTCCATCGTCCGCCGGCCGCCGCCGCGGGAAGCTCCTGTCATCCCCGACAAGGAGTTCGAGTTGTCACCTCTGAAGCGTTCAAACAACATCGCGGCCCGCATGGGCCGATGGAGCGCGAGCCACTGGAAGACCGCGGTCTTCGGCTGGCTCGTGTTCGTGGTCGCCGCTCTTGCCCTCGGCATGCAGGTCGGAACCAAGCAGCTCAAGACCGAGGACGCCGGTGCCGGCCAGTCGAAGAAGGCCGCCACGATCCTCAAGAAGGCGTTCCCGCAGGCGGATCCGCTGACCGAGCTCGTGCTCATCCAGAGCAAGACGAAGACGGTCGACGATGCGGCGTTCCGCGCCACCGTGCAGGACGTCGAGCAGACGATCGGCGGCAACGCCGCGATCAAGAACCTGCGCTCGCCGCTCGGCACCGCGCATCCCGACCAGGTCTCCGACGACCGGCACTCGGCGATGGTCACCTGGGACATGAAGGGCAAATACGACGACGCCACGCCGAAGATCGACGCGATCCAGGCGGCGATCGACAAGGTGGCGGACCGGCATCCGGGCTTCTACGTCGACGAGGCGGGGTCGGTCAGCTCCGGCAAGGCCCTGGACAAGATGTTCAATGACCAGCTGAAGCTCGCCGGTGAGCGCTCGATTCCGATCACGATCGTCGTCCTGCTGCTCGTCTTCGGCGCGCTCGTCGCCGTCGGCGTGCCGCTGCTCCTCGCCCTCTCGGGCGTGGCCGCCACGATCGGGCTCGTCGCACTGCCGAGCCACCTGGTACCGATGGATAGCAACGTCAACGCGGTGATCCTGTTGATCGGACTCGCCGTCGGCGTCGACTACTCCCTCTTCTACCTCAAGCGAGAACGTGAGGAGAGGGCGGCCGGCAGAAGCTCGCGCGCGGCGCTCGAGGCCGCGGCGGCGACCTCCGGCCGTTCCGTCCTGATCTCCGGCGTGACCGTGATGATCGCCATGGCCGGGATGATGTTCTCCGGCGACAAGAGCTACCTGGGCTTCGGCATCGCCACGATGATGGTCGTCGGCATCGCCATGCTCGGCTCGCTGACCGTGTTGCCGGCGCTGCTCTCGAGGCTCGGCGACAAGGTCGAGAAGGGCAAGATCCCGTTCCTGCACCGGCTCCGGCGCGACAGCGGCGACAACCGGTTCTGGAAGGCGATCCTGACTCCGGTGCTGCGCCGCCCGGTCGTGGCCGCCGTCGCGGCGACCGCGGTGCTTCTCGCGCTGGCCGCTCCGGCCCTGAACCTGCACACGTCGCAGAGCGGACTCGATGCCATGCCCAAGAGCGCGCCGACGGTCGACACGCTCAACCGGCTGACGAAGGCGTTCTCGAACGGCGACGTCTCGCCGGCGATCATCGCCGTCCAGGCGAACACCGACTCGCCCGCGACGCAGCGTGCGATCGCACAGCTGAAGTCGCAGGCGCTCGCAAGCGGACGCATGCACGGCCCGATCGAGACCGACGTCAATCCGTCCCACACCGTCTCGCGGATCACGATCCCGCTGGCCGGCAAGGGGACCGACGCCGCGTCGAACAAGGCGCTCGACACGCTCCGGAACGACATCCTGCCCGCCACGGTCGGCAAGGTTCCGAGCGCGACGTACGCGGTCACAGGTCCGACGGCGGAGTCGGCGGACCAGAACGCACTACTGAAGCAGAAGGCACCGCTCGTGTTCGGGTTCGTCCTGATCTTCGCGTTCGGCCTGCTGCTCGTCTCCTTCCGCTCGATCGTCGTCGCGCTCAAGGCGATCCTGCTCAACCTGCTCTCCGTCGCAGCCGCCTACGGCGTGCTCGTGGCGCTCTTCCAGTGGGGCTGGGGCGAGAGCCTGTTCAGCTTCCAGTCGAACGGCGGCATCGCCTCGTGGCTGCCGATCTTCCTGTTCGTGATCCTGTTCGGGCTGTCGATGGACTACCACGTCTTCATCCTCAGCCGCGTGCGGGAGGCGTTCGACCGGGGCCTCAAGACCGAGGACGCGGTCGAGCACGGCATCACCACCACGGCCGGCGTCGTCTCGAGCGCCGCGCTCGTGATGGTCGGCGCGTTCGCCGTGTTCGCGTTGATGCCGATCATCGACATGAAGGAGATGGGCATCGGCCTCGCGGCCGCCGTCCTGATCGACGCCACGATCGTCCGCGCGGTGCTCCTGCCGGCGACGATGAAGCTGCTCGGCGACTGGAACTGGTACCTGCCGCGCTGGCTCGAGTGGCTGCCTCGCCTCGAGCACGAGCCGTCCGCGGCTCCGGTCGAAGAGCCCGAGCCGGAGCTCGCAAGGGCTGCCTAGCTCTGATTGGACCGGGGGTGCGGGTAACCGTACCCCCGGTCCACGGGCCTTCCCCATTCACGCCGCTGCCCGCCTCAGGCACCCTGGACGGCGTAACGGTCGTCAGAAGAAAGGGCAGCTAGTGCAGAGGGAGAACTTCGCGGCGCGCGCCGGACGGTGGAGCGCCGCCCACTGGAAAACGGCCACCTTCGGGTGGCTTGCGTTCGTCGTCGTCGCGATCGTGATCGGACAGGCGGTCGGCTCCGTCAAGCTGACCGACGCCGAGCAGAGCACGGGCGAGGCGGCGCGGGCGCAGCAGATCCTCGGCGACGCGGGCTTCTCGCAGCCGGCGGCCGAGAGCGTGCTCGTGCAGTCGAAGAGCGCGACCGCGACCGATCCGGCCTTCCGCCAGACGGTCGAAGGCGTCGTGACCCGGCTGCGCGGCCTCTCGAACGTCGAGGACGTCCGGTCGCCGCTCGCGTCCGGAGCCGAGGGCCAGATCTCGAAGGACGGCCACTCGGCACTCGTCCAGTTCAACATCGCCGGAAAGTCGGCGAAGGCGGACAAGAAGGTGCAGCCGATCCTGGACGCGGTCGACCGTCTCCAGGGCCAGACTCCCGGCTACACGATCGCCGAGTTCGGCTTCGCGAGCGCGACCCATGAGCTCAACGACACGATCGGCAAGGACTTCCAGAAGGCGGAGAAGCTCTCCGTCCCGATCACGTTCCTGATCCTGCTGTTTGCCTTCGGCGCCTTCGTCGCCGCGGGCGTGCCGGTGCTGCTCGCCTTCTCGGCGGTGCTCGCCTCGATCGGGCTCGCGTCGCTGATCAGCCACGTCTCGCACGCCTCCGACGCGACCAACTCCGTGATGCTCCTGATGGGCATGGCGGTCGGCGTCGACTACTCGCTCTTCTACCTCAAGCGCGAGCGGGAGGAGCGGCGGGCGGGCCACGGGCGCGACGCGCTGCACCGCGCGGCCGCCACGTCCGGACAGGCGGTGCTGATCTCCGGCGGCACGGTGCTGATCGCGATGGCCGGCATGCTCCTCGCCGGCTCGAAGATCTTCACCTCGATCGGGATCGGGACGATGATCGTCGTCTTCACGTCGCTCGTCGGCTCGCTGACGGTGCTGCCGGCGCTGCTCGGCAAGCTCGACGAGCGGATCGACCGCGGCGTCGTCGCCGTCGCGTCCGCGACCGTCCTCCGGGCGCTCCGGCTCGCGAAGACGCAGCCGCGCTGGCTGGTGCGGCTGAAAGAGCGCCGCACGTGGCTGCAGCGGCTGAAGGGCGACCGCTCGGAGTCGCGCGCCTGGGGCCTCGTGCTCCGGCCCGCGCTCCGCTTCCCGGTCGTGTCGGTGGTGCTCTCGGCGGGCCTGCTCGTCGTGCTCGCGCTGCCGGTGCTCAACATCCACACGAAGCTCCTGAGCTTCACCGACCTGCCGAAGGACATCCCGATCGTCAAGACCTACACGGAGATCCAGCAGGCGTTCCCGGGCGCGCAGACCCCGGCCCAGGTCGTGATCAGGGCGGACGACGTCACCTCGCAGCCCGTGCAGCTCGCGATCGGACAGCTCAAGCACGACGCGCTCGCCAGCGGGCAGATGAGCCAGCCGATCCAGACGTTCACGAATCCCGACCACACGGTCGCCCGAATCGAGATCCCGCTCGCCGGGAACGGCGACAACGCGGCCTCGATCGCCGCGCTGAAGACGCTCCGGAACAAGGTGCTCCCCGGCTCGATCGGCCAGCTCTCCGGCGCCGAGTACGCGGTGACGGGCGAGACCGCGGGCACGCAGGACTTCAACGAGACGATGAAGCAGCGCTTCCCGATCGTGTTTGCCTTCGTGCTCGGGCTCGCGTTCCTGCTGCTGCTGGTGACGTTCCGCTCGATCGTCGTGCCGATCAAGGCGATCGTGCTGAACCTGCTCTCCGTGGGCGCGGCCTATGGCGTCCTCGTCTGGATCTTCCAGGACGGGCACTTGCAGGGCTTGCTCAACTTCCACTCGAACGGCGGGGTCGTGACGTGGCTGCCGCTCTTCCTGTTCACGGTCCTCTTCGGGCTATCGATGGACTACCACGTGTTCATCCTCAGCCGCGTCCGTGAGCTCGTCGACCGCGGCGTATCGACGGAGGAGGCGGTCTCGCGGGGGATCCGGACGACGGCGTCGACGGTGACCTCCGCCGCGGCGGTGATGGTCGCGGTGTTCGCGATCTTCGCCTCGCTGCGGACGCTCGACATCAAGCAGATGGGCGTCGGCCTCGCCGTCGCGGTGCTGCTCGACGCGACCGTGATCCGGGGCGTGCTGCTGCCTGCGACGATGAAGCTGCTCGGCGACTGGAACTGGTACCTGCCGCGCTGGCTCGAGTGGCTGCCGAGCCTCTCGTTCGAGGGCAAGGCAGAGCGGGTCGAGGCGCCCGCGGTGCCGGCGATCGACTGACCGGGAGGAGGAAGTCCGGCGCCGCTCGGGCGGCGCCGGACTCCTCTTCCGCGCTCGTCCTCGTCGGCCTCGCTGGGGCGGGCAACACGGGCTCGTTGCCGTCGAGGCACGGGAGGAAACCGGGCAGGTACGGTCGCCTGGATGAGCGACGTCGCCGTCGTCGAGGCCCCGTCGGCCGCGCGCAAGCGCCTCACCCTCGTGGCCTGCATCCTCGGTTCCTCGATCGCGCTGCTCGACGGGACGATCGTGAACGTCGCGCTTCCTGCAATCCAGCGCGACCTGGGCGGCGGGCTCACCGCGCAGCAGTGGATCGTGGACGCCTATCTCCTGACGCTCGGCTCGCTGATCCTCGTCGGAGGCTCGCTCGGCGACCTCTTCGGTGAGCGGCGGATCTTCGCGCTCGGCGTCGGCGGGTTCGGCGCCGTCTCGGCGCTCTGCGCGCTCGCGCCGTCCTCGACGCTGCTGATCGCCGCGCGCGGTGTCCAGGGCATCTTCGGCGCGCTGCTGACGCCGAGCGCGCTGGCCGTGATCGTGACCGTGTTTCGCGGCGAGGAACGTGGGGCCGCGATCGGCACCTGGACGGCGTGGAGCGGGATCGCCGCGGTCGTCGGGCCGCTCGTCGGCGGCGAGCTGATCGCGGTCGCGACGTGGCGCTGGATCTTCCTGATCAACGTGCCGCTCGCGGCTCTGACCGTCGCGCTCGTGCTCGCGGCCGTCCCCGGGCGGACGCCCGGGGCCTCGCACGCGCGTGTAGACCTCATGGGCGCAACGTTGTGCGTCCTCGGTCTCGGCGGGACCGCGTTCGGCCTCATCGAGCAGCGCCGCCTGGGATGGTCGAGCCCGGCGATCTGGGGATCGATCGCCGCGGGCGTCGTCCTCCTCGGCGCATTCGTGCACTGGGAGCGGCGGACGGCCGAGCCGATGCTGCCTCTGTTCCTCTTCCGCCGCCGGAACTTCAGCGTCGCGAACCTCGAGACGTTCGCCGTCTACGCGGGACTCTCCACGCTGATGTTCTTCCTGACCATCTTCCTGCAGCAGCTCGCGGGCTACTCGGCGCTGCAGGCGGGGCTTTCGCTGCTGCCCGTGACGATCGTGATGTTCGTCGGCTCGCGTGAGGTCGGCCGCCTCTCCATGCGCTTCGGACCCCGCTTCTTCATGGCCGCGGGGCCCCTCGTCGCGGGCGGCGGCGTCCTCCTGCTCGCCCGCCTCGGACGGCACGTCTCGTACCTCACCGACGCGCTGCCGGCGATGCTGATCTTCGCCGTCGGGCTGACCCTCACCGTCTCACCGCTCACGACGACGGTGCTGGCGGACGCCGAGAGCGGCGACGCTGGGATCGCCTCCGCCGTGAACAACGCGGTCGCCCGGATCGCCGGCCTGCTCGGCATACCCATCGTCGGCCTCGCGGTCTCCGGCAGGGGCCTCGACGTGAGCGGCTTTCATCTGACGATGATCGTGACCGCGCTCCTCGTCTGCACCGGCGGCGTCCTCGGCGCCGTGGGGATCACGAACCGCGGACGCTGAAAGCCGGAGGCGGGACTCGAACCCACGACCCAACGCTTACAAGGCGTTTGCTCTACCAGCTGAGCTACTCCGGCGCGGGCCACATCGTAGGCAAAGTTCACGTTGTCAGTTTTGGACACGGCCCAGCGGATGCGTACGTCATGCTCGCACCATGGAGCATCCGAAGACCGTCGGCGACCGCTCGACGCTCGCGGTCACACTGGCCCTGCGCGATGCCGGCTTCGGGATCTACGTGCCGTTCGGCGAGAACACGCGCGTCGACCTGATCATTGAGGACGGCGAGCGGTTGGCGCAATACGAGATCGCGCGTGTTGCGATTCGCTCTACGAAACTACGCGGCGACCCTTCTGGTGAGTCAGGATCTTCCGCTTGACCCGCTGGAGGGCGTTGTCGATCGTCTTCGTGTCGCAGCCGAGGCGGTCGGCCATCTCCTCGTAGGAGCAGTCCTCGAGGTAGAGCTTGAGCGCGTCGTGCTCGAGGCGCGAGAGGCCCGAGCCGAGCGTGAAGACGAGGCTCTGAAGCTCCTCTGTCGAGATGACGCAGATCGACGGCTCGTCGACGGTCGGGCCCGGCAGCGCGTCGCCGAGCGTGCACTCGCCCTCGGACTCCTGGCCCGCGGGCGTATGGCTGAAGGAGACGTACGTGTTGAGCGGCGCGTGCTTGAATCGAGTCGCCGTCTTGATCGCGGTGATGATCTGCCTGGTCACGCAGAGCTCGGCGAAGCTTCGAAACGACGTCTCCTTGTCGGGGCGGAAGTCCCTCACCGCCTTGTACAGACCGATCAGGCCCTCCTGGATCAGGTCATCGCCGTCGCCGCCGGCGAGGAAGTACGAGCTGGCCTTGAGCCGGACGAAGCCGGTGTAGCGCCGGATCAGGATGTCGAGGGCGCCCGGATCGCCGTTGCGCGCCCTCAACACGAGCTGGAGATCCTCAAGCTCTCGTTGAGCCTTCTGGGCGGACTGGGCTGCGGTTGCGACGCGAGCGGCCACGATCTCGCCTCCTGTTTTTCGGGCGATCTCGATGTCGGCTCCATGGCACCGCCCCGAAGTCTCACCCTGAAGTTGAGGAAGAAGATAGCAAGCGGTCCAAGGATGCACAAGTTCGATTGCAGCGGACCTAACGTGATAGGAACGTACGTTCGCCTCGTGCCCAGACGCGAGTCAGGTCCCGCGGCGCAGGCGTTCCAGGCGGGCGAGCGTCTCGGGATCCAGCCGATCGCGGAGGTCGCCCGGAGGGCCTGGGGCGTGGGCGGGCGGGACGAGTTCCGCGAGGAACGTCTGCGAGGACAGCTTCTTCACCTCCACGCCCGAGGTTCCACGGACGACCGCGTCGGAGGAGACGACGCAGACCTGCTCGCTGCGACGGTGCTCGGCGGCCAGACGCTCGATCAGCCTGTCGGCGTCCTCCGCGTAGCGAACCTCCAGCGGCCCGAAGACGGCGTCGGAGCCGTGGCCGTCGAAGACGAGGACGCCGCGGGCGCCCTTCGCCGCGACCCAGCTCGCGAGCACGTCCCGCAGCTCCCGGGCGTCGCCGAAGCCGCCCGCGTGGAGCAGGTTGTAGCCGTCGAACAGGTACAGGGTCGGCTCAGCCACCGCGCTGGCGCCTCGCCTCGTAGAGGAGCACGGCCGCCGCGACGCTCACGTTCAGCGACTCGACGCGTCCGTCGAGCGGGATCGAGACCGCGTCGTCGCACCTTCGCCGGACGAGCGGCCTCAGGCCCTTGCCCTCGGCGCCGAAGACGAACGCGAGCCCGCCCGAGAGGTCGGCCTGCCACATCGGCGTCGCCGTCCCTCCCTCGGCCGCGAGCACCCATAGGTCGGCGCGCTTGACCTCGGCGAGGTAGCGGGCGAGATTCGTGACGACGGCGACCGGCAGGTGCTCGATCGCCCCCGCCGACGCCTTCGCCACGGCCGGCGTGATCCGGGCCGAGCCGTGCGACGGCAGGACGATCCCCGTCGCACCGGCCCCCTCGGCGCTGCGCGCGACGGCGCCGAGGTTGCGCGGATCGCTGACCTGGTCGAGGCAGGCGAGCAGCGGCCGCTCGCCGGCGGCGAGCTCATACGCGTCGGCGTAGCGGTACGGCTCCGCCCAGGCGACCACGCCCTGGTGGTCGCGCGTGCCGGCGGCCTCGGTCAGATCCCGCTCGAGCTTCGTCTGGACGCGGACACCGTTACGCTCCCGCAGCCACGGCTCGGCCTTGATCGCCCGCTCGGTCGCCCAGAGCTCGAGCACCTCGCGCGGGCCGCGCAGCGCCTCGCGCACGGCGCGGCGGCCGTAGATCTGCTCTCGCGTCACTTCGGAAAGAGCCGGTAGCCCCCGGGGAGGTCGCGGACTTCCCAGCCGTGTGCCTCGATCCTCGCGCGCAACCGGTCGGCCTCGTCGAAGTCGGCACGCGCGCGAGCCTCCTGCCGCCGCTCGGCGAGATCGACGATCTCGGGCGCCGCCTCCGGCAGGTCGGCGAGAGAGGCAAGGCCGAAGAGCCCGAGCCCGTGGCGGAGCGACGCCGCCTCGCCGTGCGACCGCCACTCGTGGAAAAGCGCCAGCGCGTCGGGCGTGTTGAAGTCGTCCTCGAGCACCTGGTTCAGGGAGTGATCGATGGTTCCATCCGTCTCGGGCACCTCTGCGAAGAAGTTCCGGAACGCATCGGCCTGCGCCTTCGCCTGCTGCAGCGTGTCCTCCGAGAAGTCCATCGGCTTGCGCCAGTGCGAGCCGAGGAAGAGCAGCAAGATCGTCTCCCGCCCCCACTCATCGAGCGCCTCGCGCAGCGTGACGACGTTGCCGACCGACTTCGCCATCTTCTCGCCCGTGAACTCGAGCATGCCGTTGTGCATCCACAGGCGCGCGAACTCGTGCCCGAGCGCCCGCGACTGCGCGAGCTCGTTCTCGTGGTGCGGGAACACGAGGTCGAGCCCGCCGCCGTGGATCTCGAACACCGGCCCGAATGCCTGCTCGGCCATCACCGAGCACTCGATGTGCCAGCCCGGCCGGCCGCGGCCCCACGGGGAGTCCCACCACGTGTCCTCGTCCGGCTTGTGCGCCTTCCAGAGCGCGAAGTCGCGCGGATCCTCCTTGAGCGGGCTCGGCTCCTCGCCCTGCTCGACCTGGTCGAGCCGCTGCCCCGACAGCCGGCCGTAGTCCGGGTAGCGCGCGACGCGGAAGTAGACGTCCCCCTCGACGGCGTAGGCATAGCCGCGCTCGATCAGCGCCTCGATGAACTCGACGATCTGCGGCACCGTCTCGGTCGCCTTCGGCAGCGCGTCGGGTCGGCCGAGGCCGAGGTCGCCCGTGTCCTCGAGGTACCACGCAGTCGCCCGCGCGGCGAGCTCGGCGCTCGCGCCGGGAGCCGCGTCGTAGATCTTGTCGTTGATGTCGGTGATGTTGTGGACGAACCTCACCTCGTAGCCGCGGTACCGGAGCCAACTGCGGAGCCACATGCCGATCACGTACGGCCGCGCGTTGCCCACGTGCGCGCGCGCGTAGACAGTCGGCCCGCAGAAGTACATCCGGATCGGTCCGGGCGGCTCGGGAAGCTCGTCGACGCGGCGAGTGAGCGTGTTATAGAGCCGCATCGACTCTCCGCAGAGCCTCGGCCCGGGGCAGCGCGGCGAGGACGGTCCAGAGCTCGGGACCGCGCTCGCGGCCCGTCAGCGCCAGCCGCACGGCCCGAAGGTTCCCGCCGACCGCCTTCAGCTCGCGGACGACCTCCTTCGGATCGACCTCGCCGTTCGCGCGCTCGAGCAGCTCGCGGAAGCGCTCGAGCGTCGGACGAGCCTCCTCGTCGAGTGAGACCGGCTGCGGCTCGGCGATCGAGCGCGCGTAGTCCCGGGCCTCGTTCAGGTCGCGCGCGCCGCGCAGCGCCGGCACGAGCTCGAGCGGCGCGCCCGCGCGCGCGGCCAGCTCTTCGTCGGGAAGCGCCGCGATCGCCTCGACCCCGAGCCGTCTCAGCCGGCTCAGGTCGAGGTGGACGTCGTGGCGCGGGATCCCCAGCTCCTCGAGGTAGCGGCGGACGGCCTCGGGCGGGATCCCGGCCTCGCGCAGGTCGGCCAGCGTCGAGGCGCCGTGCCGCTTC